>Ga0209992_10000415_pt1 | contig 57703 bp, 53 predicted proteins | sample 2SBtaG_2_FD_182564 | JGI IMG/M metagenome (GOLD analysis project Ga0209992, IMG submission 182564) | Deep subsurface microbial communities from Kolumbo volcano to uncover new lineages of life (NeLLi) - 2SBTROV12_ACTIVE470 metaG (SPAdes)... | ecosystem: Environmental > Aquatic > Marine >... | reverse complement strand
AAACTGAAATTTCGAGACATTCTGGATAGAATTAGCAGTAAACGAAGCGATTCAATACCCTGCATATGAGAATGCGTCTTATTTTTATTTGCGCTCACTTGAAAGCCGAGTGTTTTGCAAGAGGCTCAATATATTAGGGATCGTGCTATTTATCGCTTCTTCACAGCTGGCTTTTATATCGGACTTAAATCGTGAATTTAGCGGCTGTTTAAATTGTGCCGTGTTTTGTTGGTAGTGGCCCGCATTGACGAAATTTTGTAGCGTTTGGACTACCTTCGCACTGGATTGCACAAAGCTTACGCCAATACCTGTCGATGTAAACCGGACTGGTTTGACATTAACGATTAATGCTTCGCGATTACCGTTTGGGTTGACACTAAACGAAACTGATAAAGTGGGTTTTGTTTGGATGAGTGACTTTGGTAATGTTTCCGGGTTCGGTAAAACTAAATTCAAGCCACCGTCGCAGAAATCTCGAATTTCGCATTCACATATCGGCAGTAACTCTGAATGTATCTTTGCATGAATTTTGATGGGCCGCCGTTCATATCGGCGGCGTTCCTGTCCATTCAGCTGTCCTAATGATTCCATGAAGGCGTAAAATTAGTTTGATTTTGGCGTTGTATTTAAAGAAGAATAGCTTACAAGAGCCAATAATTCCGGTTATTGGACAGATAATTTCATTTTGTCGAAGGGTGTTAGACGTTTGATCTGAATCTTTTTATGAATAACCCGTTTAATTCTATTTGATTGCCCGTGTAGCATGACGTTTGGGCCGTTAAAATGAATAGGGGTGTTGAACCAATGGTACGTTGTTATACAGACCAAATGGAGGTGTTGTGTGTATTGACTAGTGACTAGTCGCTAGATAGAAAGGTTACAAGACGGGCGTTCGGTGGAATTGATGTGGACGAAGTTTAATTTTTCAACGCGGGTTCTATATAAGGTCTAAAGCTTGAAAGGATTTCCCGCACTTTGTCGCTGCGGCACAGGTCCTGGCCTTTGCCCGATTGTTGGCAGCGAACATCTAGGAATAGTTTGGCGTCATCCCTGTTTTTGACGGTGATTCTTGAGATCGACAATGCGATGTCGTTTGAAGTTGATGGCGCAGCTGTATAGATAATGAGATCGGTATTGATACGAATTGGCGTGGTCGCGTTTTTTTTGACGTATTGGTTGGCCAACCGCCAAGCCTTATTGCAACTTGATTCATTTGGACACCTTACAACACTGAGGATGATCGCGCTATCGGTATCTTCGGTTTCGGCTGCAACCGTATTTTTTGCATTTGCGATAGTGTCTTTATTGCCGCTCATCGTCGCTGTCAGCGCTCGGAATCGATCCAAATCAGCTGCGAATTTATCCTTCAAATTTAATTTTTGGGCTTCCAGGTTAGCAATCTTCTGATGGTTTGAGTCGACTTGACCTCTTAGTCCGGCAATGTTTTTGATCAAATACTCTGGCACCGCTTGGCCATTACGTTCACGTTTCGCCGCCTTTTTTTCTTCGTCTCGCAGCCGTTCTTCCAACCGCGCTATATTGGCCATGGTAACAGTCGACAATATTTCTATGGTTGTGAGTTTTGATTTGAGCGTTTCGTCGATTTCCTTTTCACTGCGAAAGGTGCGTAGCAGTGAGCGATCTTTGGATTTATGCTCGTCAAGCAATTGTTGCTGGGCGGCGCGAAGTTTTGATAGTTCCTCTTCGCGTTGTACCTGAGCCTGGGTTTTCTCGCGCTCGGTCACATCGACGGTAATTGCTTGCTTGTTCAATTTTTCCCGTTTGAGTTTGGCATGTTGCGGTGGAACTTTGTCGGAATAGTAAACGTTGCCATTGTCGTCGATCCAGCGATACAACTTAGATTCTGCACCAATACAATGAAACGACACAGCAAGCGTTAGCATCGCGGTGATCAATCGAATGTGATTCATCAACATTGGCGAATTAATGTTGAACGTCAAATATTGGATAATTCTGATCATACGCTATCAAGATTAGCTGTTGAAGATGATCAGTCAACCCAGTCGTTAATTGGCTTGGCTTGGGAAGACATATTTGTTGTTTGAGTCACAGCTAAATATTATCCATTTATTCGTTGAGCCGTCCAAGGTATAAACGTAGTCTTAATCTAGTTCATCTCATCCATTGGCAATAAGCGACATGCGACTTGCATAGATTTTGAACGTTTAAAAATGAAAAGAGGGTTGCGATCATGGGTAACCATATTGCTGTTGGTACAGTTCGATGGCTGAAAGTTGTATCTGGCTCTTGTTGCTGGATCGGAGAAAACTGACGATATCGTTCAGGCAAATTACCGAAAATACAGGAATATTGAATTTGTTGTGAATTTCATCGATTGCAGATATTTCCTGAAATCCCCGCTCCTGGCGATCCAGCGCAATCAAAACGCCGCACGGATGAGCACCGGCGTTTTTGATTATATTTACAGATTCGCGAACTGAATTGCCAGCGGTAATTACATCGTCCAATATCATCACATTCCCCTGAAGCGGAGCGCCAACCAAGCGACCACCTTCGCCGTGGTCTTTAGTTTCTTTACGATTGAAACCAAAAGGTATGTCGTTATCAAAGGATTCGGCCAACGCAATGGCTGTTGCACTCACCAATGGGATGCCTTTGTATGCGGGGCCGTACAACACATCGGCCTGGACGCTGGTTTCTTGGTACGCTTGGGCGTAGAAAAGTCCCAGTTTCGATAATTGGCTGCCGGAATTAAATAAACCGGTATTAAAAAAATAGGGGCTGATTCTCCCGGATTTCAATTCAAATTTGCCAAATCGTAGAACATTATGTTGAATCGCGTAGTTAATGAATTCTTGTTTGTAGCTATACATAGTTGGAGTACCTAAGTGAATTCTCGATCGCTGCTGAATTGAGCGACATTCTTATTTTGGTGAAAGCCTCGCTCAAATGATGTCGTCGGGAAGTCCAATCCCGGCGGTTATCGAAATGCGCAATGCTATTTTTATGAAATAATCATTTGTCGGGAATAAATCGTTGCAGAATATCGTTCAAAAAGTTACGCCCGTGTTTGGAGCATCGGATTCGATCCGAGCGTTGTTCCAACAATCCTTGTTCAATACAGATTGTTAATTTTTGTTCCAGGACTGATCTTGCCAAACCTGTGCGCTGGGAGAATAACGATTCCGTAAAGCCCTGATTAAGGCGTAGCGCATTCATCAAAAATTCCAATGGGAGTTCCTCGGTGGGAATATTATAACGTTTACCGATGCGTGCGTCGGTTGCAGCTGATTTTAGAAATTGGCTAGGGTGTTTGACTTTCCAGGTGCGTTGAATTGAAAAGTTTTCGGTATTGGTGATCTTGCCATGAGCACCGGCACCTATTCCCAGATAATCCCCAAATTGCCAATAATTGAGGTTGTGGTGGCACTGACTGCCGTTTTTTGCGTAGGCTGAGACCTCGTATTGAATAAAACCATTCTGATTCAAATAATCTTGTCCGTCCGATTGTACTTGCCATATAAGGTCTTCCGGAGGTAGCTGCGGTTTGATGGTATGGAATAGCGTATGCGGTTCTATAGTGAGCTGATAATAGGAAATATGCGCTGGTTGCAGTTTGATTGCGGTCAATACATCATTCCGCGCGGAACTTGGTTCTTGATTGGGAAGACCAAACATCAAATCGAGATTGAAGTTCACGAGCCCGGATGCGTGCGCGGTTTCTGCCGCGGTCGTTGCTTCCGCCACGCTGTGGATTCGGCCTAAGGCTTGCAGGTGCCGTTCATCAAAACTTTGAATGCCGATGGACAGGCGATTTACACCCGCATTTTTAAATTCCTTGAATTTGTTTTTTTCTAAGGTTCCGGGATTCGCTTCCAACGTAATTTCAATGTCTTCCGCGAAATCCAGCCGTTTGCGCACTCCCGATATAATAGAGTTTATAGATTCTGGGCTGAAAAGGCTGGGAGTTCCACCTCCGATAAAAATACTTTGCAGCTTTCGTCGATCAATGCTAGCCAAATCTTGGTCCAGATCCGCCATTAATGCTTGAATATATCGGGATTCAGGCAACTCGTCGTAAGCGGTGTGTGAATTAAAATCACAATAAGGGCACTTCTTGACACACCAAGGAATGTGGATGTATATACTCAGCGGGGGGAGTGATTGGGAAAAGGTATGCGGTTGCAAAGCGGATCGAAATTTAGGATAGAATTCAACTAAATTGAGTGGGACGAATTGAACGGTTTAACGAATAACAGGTGGTGCAAGTTGGGCTGCTCAAAGTGCGCCCAATTCTTTGACTAGGTTTTGTAGTGCTTGATAGCGATGGCTGAGGCGATTTTTTTTGTCTGAGGACAATTCAGCCGAAGAACAGCCACAATCGGGTACGAAAAATATCGGATCGTAGCCAAAACCATTGTCCCCTCGAGGTTGCCGCAATATGGTTCCTTCCCAGGTTCCCTGAGCAATAATTGGACGAGCATCGTTTGCATTCCGCATAAAGATGATTACACAATGAAATCGTGCACTGCGCTGATTATCGGGCACATCGATCATTGCGGCCAAGACTTTTTTTAAATTTTCATTGTCGTCGGCTTGTATGCCTGCGTAGCGCGCAGAATAAACGCCGGGCTCGCCACCTAGTGCATCGATTTCCAAGCCGGAGTCATCAGCGATTGCGGCTAAACCACTTAATGTAGATGCCTGGCGGGCCTTGATGATGGCGTTTTCGACGAAAGTCGTTCCGGTTTCTTCCGCGTCCTCTACGTTAAATTCAGACTGAGCGATTATTTCGTAGTCGACGAGAATCTTTTCTATCTCACTGATCTTACCCCGATTACTACTCGCCAATACCAGCTTATGTGGCATTTTATCCAAGGCCCAATGCCGAGCGCTGCAGAACCATTAATTGTTGAATTCCTTGTTCAGCGAGCATAAGCATGGTGTCCAGTTCATTTTTTCTGAATGCGTGTCCTTCTGCGGTCCCCTGGACTTCTATAAACGCGCCAGCGTCGTTCATCACTACATTCATATCGGTTTCGGCGGCGCTGTCTTCCTTATAGTCGAGATCGAGAATTGCAACTCCATTGAATATTCCTACCGAAACAGAAGCAACTTGACCATGGATGGGGTTGGATTTGATCTGTCGAGATTTGATCAATTCGGCAACTGCCAGCGAAAGTGCAACAAAACCACCGGTTACAGACGCTGTTCGTGTGCCTCCATCGGCTTGGATTACGTCGCAATCGATGGTTATGGTCCGTTCGCCCACAGCTTTCAAGTCGACGGCCGCGCGTAGCGAGCGACCGATCAACCGTTGAATTTCCAAGGTTCTACCGCCTTGTTTGCCGCGTGCCGCTTCACGCCCCATACGATCATGGGTAGAGCGCGGTAACATACCGTATTCTGCAGTGATCCAACCATTTCCAGTGCCTTTTAAAAATCGCGGGACTCGATTTTCTACGCTGGCATTACATAGTACCCGGGTATCACCAAATTCCACCAATACAGAACCTTCTGCGTGTTTCGTGTATCCACATGTAATTTTAATTTTTCTAAGGTCTTCTGGGGTTCTTCCGCTCGGTCTCATGCATTTCCTCGAGGCTGAATAAAATTTGCGCTAGTATACCGTAGCTTTAATGATTTATGTCGGTATGCTGCTTAAAGTTAGATTCTATATTTTCCTGACTGTCGTAGGGTTGATCTCTGCCTTGGCGTTGTTCGCTTATTTGGGTCTGAAGGCGTCGTTACCGGTATACCATGGCGTTGTTGTAATTCCAGAACTCAAAGATAAGGTCATTGTTAACTTTGATCAGTATGCAGTTCCAGAGATCCTAGCGGGGAATCGTTTGGATGCAATCAGGGCACTTGGTTTGGTAACTGCCCAGGAACGAATGTTTCAAATGGATCTATTGCGGCGCAAGAGTGCTGGGCGGTTGGCTGAAATATTCGGTAGGCGCGCACTAACGAATGATCTTACACAGCGTGAGCTTGGATTTGACAGGACAGCAACGCGAATTGTAGCGGCTCTTCCGATGCCCCAACGAGGTGCATTAGAAGCCTACGCGCAAGGGGTTAATCAATATTTGGCCGAGGCCAAAGCTTTACCTCCAGAATTCACTTTGATCGGATACCAGCCTGAGGTTTGGACGCCCAAAGATAGCATTTTGGTTGCTTTGAATATGTTTCAGTTATTGTCGTGGGTCGGTCCTGAAGAGCGCATGCTGAGTATGATGGAACAGTGCTTGCCCAGCGAAGTTGCTGCGTTCCTAACGCCGGATACGGATATTTTTTCGACGCAAATGTTGGGTGGTAGCTCGGCTCGGCCAATCCGAGAAATCCCGATAAAAGCGTTACAAACGCTAGCGCACCGGGCGATTGATAGGCGTATCGGCGTAACGATCTATCCGGAAGCGGCGATTCGAGGCTCGAACAATTGGGTTGTTAGTGGTTTAAAAACCAACGATGGGCGAGCCATTCTAGCAAATGATATGCATTTGCCGCTTAGCGTACCAAATATTTGGTACCGTACGGTGTTGCGATATGCCGAGGTTAGATTGTTTGGAGTTACGTTGCCTGGGGCCCCAATTTTGGTCGCTGGGTCTAACGATAATGTTGCATGGGGCTTTACCAATTTGATGGCGGATGCCGTTGATTTAGTTAAACTTCAAATCAATCCGAAAAATGGGGGTGAATATCAAACACCAACCGGATGGGAAAAATTCGGCACTATTCGTGAGCGAATTCGGGTCAAATCCGGTCAAGACATAGCGCATGATGTACGGACCACGCGTTGGGGCCCCGTGGCGGCCAAGGTGTTGCTAGGCCATCCAGTCGCGATCAAATGGACCGCGTTGGAACCCGGTGGGGTCGATTTGGAATTGTTGAATATGGATCGGGTAAAAACCGTCGAACAGGGTATCGCGGTGATGAATCGTGCTGGCAGCCCTCCGATGAATGTCGTTTTGGCAGATAGTAGGGGCCATATTGGTTGGACGTTGATGGGGCGCATACCGAAACGGATTGGGCTAGACGGATCAGTGAGCCGTTTTTGGGTACAAGAGGGAATCGGTTGGGAGGGTTATCTGAAACCTTGGGAATTACCCCGTATTGTGGATCCAGCCAGTGGTTTTCTCGCGACAGCAAACAATAGAATAGTGGGTCGACGGTATCCGTTTGTAATCGGTCACAATTATGCGCACGATTATCGCGCATACCGAATTAGTGAACGGCTGAATAAGATGCAGAATCCGGACGAAAAAAAACTTGCGGATCTACAGTTGGATACGCGGAGCGAAATTTATGAATTCTACCGGCTTTTGGCGGTCGATCTGATTAATCAAGCTGAGCTGGCAAATGAGGCCCGCTGGATTAGCGTGCGGGATCAATTATTGGCCTGGGACGGTATGGCCAATAGTGCTAGCAAAGGGTTGGATATATTGGTAGCGTTTAGAAAGGAACTTTTGAAAAAGGTGTTCGCACCTTACCTAAAAGTCTGTAGTTCGACGAATAAAGAATTTGTCTATCGGTGGTTTAAAATGGATACGCCGTTACGCCAATTATTGACAGCAAAACTTCCGGAAACTTTGCCTTATCCAAACCAGTATCACGATTGGGATAGTTTTTTATTCGATCTATTGCGTATCGCGGTTGGAGGCTTAATAGATGAGCGTAATAGCGACCGCGACGGTAGGTCGGGTTGGGGTTGGTACAATCGAGCAGAAATAGCGCACCCTTTAGCGGGAGCCGTGCCAGGGTTGGATAAATTGTTGAATATGTCCATGCAAGAAGTGCCAGGATGTAGTTATTGTATTCGGGTTGCACGCAAACTACACGGGGCCAGCGAGAGATTCGTAGTTTCGCCGGGACAACCTGAACGCGGAATATTTCAGATGCCGGGAGGTCAATCGGGACATTTTGGATCGCCGCACTACGCAGATCATCAAGATTTTTGGGCTAATGGGGTTGGCATGCCGTATATGCCCAGCGGCAAAATTGGAACTTTGCTATTAAGCCCCCAGTGATGGCGGCGATAGCTGTTCCAGTGCGATCCTGTATAGATTGTTAAACGTTTTGCATCCTATGTAACATCTCGTTTATTGATTGTGGGCGATTGCTCGGTTCGATCTCCATAGCCGCGTCTATAATCTCGAGTAAAGGCATTGTATGCTTCCGTTTAAAGATTTTTGCGGCTGGCGCGAGCTTGTCGTCCAGCGCTCGATCAGGTGATGGTGGTGGTGGCCGACCCTCGATGCAGGTACGGATGGTCGCGCCAATTGCATAAATGTCACTCCACGGACCCACATCGCCATCAGCGGGGTATTGTTCTGGAGGAGAGAATCCTTTGGTCAGAACTTTGCCAGGTTTCCATTGATCCGTCTTTGGATAGGGATGTACCGCTCCAAAATCCAATAGTAATGGATCAGGGCCGGGGCGAATCAAAATATTCTCAGGTTTTATATCTAAGTGCAAGAGATGTGCATCGTGGATGGTATTAATCCCTTTCAATAACGTAGGGAACACCGCGAGCAAAAATTCGTCGCTGAGTTTTCGTTTTTTGTCTTTGATGTAAAAGCCAAGGTTTTTGCCATAATCGTACGTCATCACCAAGTAGACCGTAGAATTTTCAGAGAAGAAATTCAATACTTCTACGATATTGGGATGCTTCAATTTGGTTAGTGCCTTGGCTTCTTCTATGAATAAGGTTTTGCCGCGCAAAAATAGAGCCTTGGTCTCGTCGCTGTTGGGGACAATATGATTTTTCCAAGTTCGATGGGCCAGACGGCGAGGTAAATATTCTTTGATCGCGACTTGGTGCTGGTCAGAACGCTGTCGGGCTAGATATACTGAGCTGAAACCGCCTCCGGCCAAGGGTTTTTCTATCATGTATTGATCAAGAATTGTACCCGGCTGGAGATAATTCCATTCACTGGGGTAAGTTTCTGGATCGTAATATTCAGCCATCAGTTAAAACCGGCGTCTCTGCGGTCGAGTTAGTAGGGTGCTTATTCACGAATGTCCTTGTGTACGGAATATAAATGGGCTGGCCGATAATCTGTTAATAGCTTAGTTTAGCTAATTAAATCTGATTTTATTTCAGTATAGGAAAGTTTTCATGATTCGTAGTATGACAGCGTTTTCCAGTAGCGAATCCTCATCGCAGGCATTTACAGTGCGTTGGGAGATGCGATCGGTGAATCACCGCTACTTGGATATCAAATTGAGGCTCCCGGATTTCGTGCGGACGCTTGAACCAAAAATTCGTTCGGAAATTGGTAAAAGATTAAAACGCGGAACGGTTGATTGCGTTCTAACCTGTCATGCCCATGTCGATTCCGAAGATAGCCTCGCGATCGATCTCAATTATGTAAAACGTTTGCTTTCAGCGGCCGATTCAGTCGAATCTGTGATGAACGCACCGCTTGGTTATTCTGCGCTTGAAATTTTGAAATGGCCAGGCGTTCAGATAGAACCGGAAATAAATGTTGCTGAACTTGGCTTGGAGGTCATTTCGGTATTGGAGGCAACGTTGCGTGCTCAAATTGATGCGCGTCAACGAGAGGGTAATTCTTTGTCGATATTGTTGGACGAGCGTTGCCAATTGATGCGCCGACAGGTCGAAATTATTCGAAGTAGAATGCCCGAATTGCGGGATAAGTTTCGAGCCAAACTGAAAGCCAAGCTGGAGGATATTCAGGCAATGGTTGATTCGGAACGCTTTGAGCAGGAGTTGGTATTCATGCTACAAAAAATGGATATTGATGAAGAAATAGAGCGCTTGGATACGCATATTTCTGAAATGTTACGGTTGCTTCAGCAATCTGAACCGATAGGGCGGCGTATGGATTTTCTACTCCAAGAAATGAACCGGGAAGCTAACACAATAGGTTCCAAGTCTGTGGATAGCATAACCACACAATCAGCAATAGAAATGAAAGTGTTGATAGAACAGATGCGCGAGCAAGTTCAGAATATTGAGTAGTTTGCCAATTGGAAACGGTGATAAAAACTAAGGCTTAAAAATAAGATTGGCGATATGTCCGAATAGTTGCCAGTCTGACGTATTGTCGACTAGTTGTCTGTTGCTATACATTAATTTTCGGCGCTTTAGGCCTTCGTGGGTTTTCTGTAGAATCAGCGCTTTAGTCGGACAATATCTCTCCATAAAGTTTGCTGCAAAACGATATTAATGAATAAGGGTACTCTTTTTGTTGTTTCTGCGCCGTCGGGTGCCGGTAAAACCAGTTTGGTACATGGTTTGATCGCTGGATTGGATAATATTTCTGTTTCCATATCACATACCACGCGGGGCCAGAGGCCCGGCGAAGTTGATGGTAAGGATTACTTTTTTGTAGATCAGGCTGAATTTAAGGGATTGTTGAACAATGGAGAGTTTTTGGAATACGCAAAAGTATTTGACCATTATTACGGTACTGCGAAATCAACCGTGGATCGTACATTGGATCAAGGAAGGGATTTGATTTTGGAGATCGATTGGCAGGGGGCGATGCAGATTAGGCAAAAAATAATCGATGTCACTTCGATATTCATATTGCCTCCTTCCGAATTGGCTCTGGTCCAGCGCCTGCGCGACCGTGGACAAGATGATGAAAATATCATTACTAGACGGATGCATGATGCGCGTGCGGAAATGTCACACTATAGCGAATACGATTATCTGATAGTCAACGATGAATTTGATACTGCATTAGCGGAATTGAAAAGCGTTGTGATGGCAAAGCGGTTGGCAACCAAAAATCGTGAATCTGCGTTGGTTGATCTGATTAACGAGCTGGTGCCCCCGCTCAAGTGTTAAGTTATTGAATTTTGCTGCCGAATTATTTTACACATTTAGGTTTGGGCCAACCCGGGAATTTACAACATATTGAAATTAAAGTAATATTGAATTCCGGTGAGGAAATTGCTTTAGTGAATGGTATATAGGACGATACCCGCACACCTCTGATATGCATCGTATTAAAATCTCAATTATTTTAAGTTTACTGCTTTCGGTTTCATTGGCTTTGGCCGAATCGCTACCTCGTTCCTCAGAGTCTTTGCGGCTGCTGGGCGCAAGTTACGAACAGGCACGAGGCGTCAGGCAAGATTATGCAGAAGCGTACCGTTTGTACTGTTTGGCAGCTCTACAGGGTGACCCGGAAGCCAATTACAATTTGGGTTGGATGTATTTTAATGGTCGTGGATTAAAATACGATTCGGCGTTGGCTATGGGATGGTTTAAGAGAGCCGCGGAATTGGGCGATCGTTACGCGAAAAACATGTTAAAACGTTTTCCGAACGTGGTAGCGGTAACCGACAAAGATTGTTACTTACCGCCTGCTGGCCAAATCGCGGATAAATCAAAAATCGAGATTTGGGTTAGAGTCATTGCTCCGAAGTTTGAAATGGATCCAGAGCTTGTATTGGCGGTTATCAATACCGAATCGGGGTTTAATGTAAAGGCGTTATCGCCGAAACAGGCGCAGGGGTTGATGCAACTTATCCCGAAAACTGCTAAACGATTTGGCGTAGTTGATGTGTGGAATCCGGTTGAAAATATTATTGGAGGCACCGCTTATTTGTATTGGTTAACTCGCCATTTCTCGGGCGATTTGAAATTGGTATTGGCGGGTTATAACGCCGGCGAGGGGGCGGTTGAGAAATATCATGGAATCCCGCCGTATCGTGAAACTCAGAACTACGTTAAACGGATAATTAAACAATACAAAAAGAAAGTCCATCCTATTCCATCGGATGTAGGGGGAATAAGGCAATACACTGCAAAGGTAATGGTCACTTATTCCGTGCGTCGTGGAGTTGCGAGTTTAAAAAGGGATAATTCTTCAATCTAATCTGCAACCCCGACCCCGCAACCCAAGGCGCGTTATCTGATCGCCTTGTGGCAGTTAAATTTTTACGAACATATAATTCTCATTTTTCTTTGCTGTATTCTATGCTGGATCATCCCGGTTCCGGTTGATTTATTGCGGCGACGATGCACAATACCGTCTCGTCGCTCGAGAGTGATACAATTTGAATCTAAATAACCAGAATAACAATCAGGTATAGTGATCGACTATGTTTTTGAAACAATTTTATTCCGATCGCGGAAACAAGATTTTGATCGATCCCGAGCAGGCCAGCCTGTTTGCCAAAGAAATCGCTGGAGATTTCAATCCACTCCATGACTCGGAGGCAAAGCGGTTTTGTGTGCCCGGAGACTTATTGTTCGCGTTGGTCTTGGAGAAATACGGGTTGAGCCAGGAAATGAGTTTTACCTTTTCCGGTATGGTGGGTCGCGGTGTTTTGCTTAATTTTCCCCAATTACAAAGCGACGCATTCGATATTTCGGATGACAATGGAAGAACTTATCTGCGGGTAGAGCGTAGTGGTCCTAACGTCGCGGATAAATCGCTTATCGAACCTTTTATACGTAATTATGTGGCATTCTCCGGGCCCAATTTCCCACATGTATTGGTGCCGTTGATGGAACGTCACAACGTCATGATCAATACAGAGCGCCCATTGGTGATTTACGAAAAAATGGCGTTCGAATTCGATCATCTTAATTTTAGTGAGCCAAAGCTTGAAGGGACCGATACAAGACTGGATGTCAACGGTAAACGTGGGACTGCACTTTTACACTTTGCTGTAAATGCAGGTAATGCAACGGTTGGGATTGGATACAAGAAGCTAGTAATAAGCGGTATGCGAGAATACGATCACGATGCTATCCAAGCATTTATCGAAAATTATTTGGCGGGAATGGAGCGCTACAAAGCTGCGATGTAGTATTGGAGTTATACGCGTCTAGATCTTGCTAAAGCGCGGATAATGGTGATAGAAGCGAGAGAATAGAATTTAAATTCAGATTCGCCTTATACTGGATTCGTTGATCCAGATCTCGGACAGGAGTTTCGATACTAGCAGGTATTTATAACCTGGTTTCAAGTCTCCACCGTACCTGTCTTAATGTTGGAGTAACAATGGATTTTAGTGACTCTCACGATTCGAAACAGGATCTACAAGTAAATCGGGATGACAAGTTCAAAGTTTTCTACAATAGCGCTTGTCCGGTTTGTAACGCAGGTATTTCTAGTCAACAGCGAAAAATGGCTGAGTGTCCTGTCGAATGGTTGGATATCCATACGGATTTGTATGCGCGGGATAGCATCAATACGAATGTAGTGTTGATCAGAGAACGGCTACACATCATCGATGAAAATGGAAAATTAGCTGTCGGTATGCGCGCTTTTGAAGCGATATGGCGTCGTTCGCCAAACGAAATCTGGAAAGCCAATATCGTTTCTTTACCAATTATTAAACCGTTTTCAGATTTGGCCTATAACGTTTTTGCGCGCCTGCTGTACAAATGGAATCGTTGGCGTGGCCATTGGTAGCGGATTGACGGTTAGCCCACTGCTTCTCGTGCATCGTCAAAATCGACTTGCATGTCATCGATTTGATTAACCACTTCTTCCGAAGCCAAAAGTAATCCACGGCGGAAGCATTCGCTAGCGCGAGTAGTATCCTTTTGTTCCAAGAACATATCCCCCAACAGTAGATAGGCATCGACGCTAGGTTCTATACCAACGCTGGCAGCCAGGTATTTTTCCGCTTTTTCAAAATGTTGTTCACGTTTGCAAATTTTACCCAGCATCCGCAGCAAAATTGCGTCACGCGGATGATCTGATAACCAGCGCTCTGCCCTGCTCAACTGTTTTTTGGCGTTTTTCGATTGAATGCAACCGTATAGCACGACTAGGGTTTCATTCCATTCTTTGCTCAAAGATTTCAACAATGCGTCTTCTATTTCGTTACCCGCGCCTGCATCGATCATTGCTGCGTAATAAATCGCGTTCATGCCCGACATTTTCTTAGTATGAACTGGCATGTCATTCCAAAGACTTCGGAGAGCATCCTGGTTTTTATCTTCCGCGTGTTCTTTGATAAGCGCGCTGAATGTTTCCGTTTCGATCAATTTCAATTCCGTTTCCATCAACACTTTATTTTTTTGCAGTGAAGGCATCAGTTTCCGAATTGCATCCCAATCGCCCAAACGTTCATAAGTTTGATGTAATAAACTTAGAACTTTGGCATGGGTCGGTGCAATGGATTGAAGCTCAATCAGACTCTCCAGCGCTTTGTCGAATTGTTGATCGGATAAATGCAATTCGGCTTCGGTTAAGCCTACAGCTAATTCTTCACCGTCAGTATTTTCGTGCGCCAATTTTAAATATTGATCGCGTTGGCTGAATGCCCCCCTTGATTGTGCGGCTTTTGCTGCCGTCAGATAATGCATCAACGGAGCGCCGCTGTTGGCGGCATGCCGGATCAAGGATTTTTCGGCACGCTCCCAATTTCCTTCTGCAGAATCGATCAGTCCGGCAATAAGGGCTTGTTGTGAACGATCGCTCTTTTTGGATTGTCCACGGTTTTTTAGGTTACGCGGCAACCTTATGGTGTAACTTATAAATCGCAATAAGATATATAACAGTATAAATGCTAAAACAAGCATTATTGCAAGCACGTACAAGGAGGTTTCCATCACCCAGTCATTATTACCAATAATGACGTACCCAGGGTTATCGCTGGACAAGACCATCCTATGCAGATATACCGCGGATCCAACGGCAACGAATAGCGCGACCAGCAGATAAATTACATATTTCACGGTGTTTCCTCTTGCGTGCTGAGCTCGGCTTCAAGCTGTTTCTTTTCAGTTTCCAGACGCAAAGTAGCAATGTTCTGTAACAAGCTCAATGATTCACTGATATCCGGAAATTTCATTTCAACTGCAATCTTTTCCAGATTTTCAATTTCTGCCAAAAATTTCTTTGTTAACGGGGCCTTTTTTTCAAAATGCTCTAGAACCCAGGCTTTGGCGTCTTCAAGATTTGATCGATAAAGTTTTTCATCGCGCTGCACTAGCGAGAACCGAGCGAGTTCTAACTTAATTTTTAAATCTTCGCGGATTAATGCCACTTCTTCCGGCAATAGCACGGCTGCGACTGAACGCCCTGTGCGTCTTATCACGACTAGGCCTTTTATGTCCTCCAACGCGGATTCGACAATTTCTTCCATTCCAGACAAGTCTTCTTGCTCGTTGGCATCCTTTTCCAAGTCAGTTTGATTGCCTTTTCCTGCGTGGGGTAAAAATATCGGGAGTTTAGCGACCTGATTTTCCATTGCACGGATTTTGGCGATGATTCCGACTATATCCAAAGGTTTGATATCCTTAAGAATGTTTATTTCGTTAGCAATGGCTTCCCGGACTTTGAAAACGCCGGGATTACCACTTTCTCGAAGGCGTTGGTCTGCGGCTTTCAGTGCTATAAGACTGGTTTTAAGGTCCCCGACCAAATGCAGGCGTTGATTCGCTACGGTTAACAGGTACTCGGCATCTGCAACCATCCAGTCGCCCCGTGTTTTACCCAACTGCCGGTGAATCTCTTTTATTGATGTTGATAATTCTTGTTTGGCAACATTGAGTTTTTCGCCGTGCCGTTCGGTAAATTCAGTTAACGATCTTTCAAATTTTGTTTCTTTATTTGTTTGGCTGCTTTGAATAGTTGCGATTTGAGATTGAATCGTGGAAACCTGTGATTGCAGACTGGTGAGTTGGTCGCCAATCTGTATTATTTTTTTATCGTCACGCTCTAGTTCCCCACCCAATCCTTCTTGGTCGCTGCGCAACTGTTGCAAAAAAAAGAATCCAATTACCGCAATCAACAGAATAAGTCCTATTGTTCCTATTCCATACCAATTGCTTCTATCCGGTTTATCGTCGATTTGTTCAGTAACTGTTTCCTGAGCAGCATCCACCACGCCTTCGACCGGTTCAATGCCTGTATTTTCGTTACTCACTGCTCTTGCCCCTTAGCTTTATAAATCTTTTGTTAGTGTAATAACTCAATTCCAATCGGTAATCCCGGTTTGTCTTTGCTGCAAACGGCTTTAAGTCATTTTGTCTGTCGAGGTCTTAACTATATCGCGATCAACCACACCGGAGAACTTAACCGAATTAACGTCGAATATTTTCACAATTTTTTATCGTAGCATCCAATAATGCCCAATTCGTAGCGTCGGCTGCAAGTATTACTTTTTCCAAGCCGATAGTTTTTGCATCTTGCATGATACGATGGCTGGGTACAACTATTGGTGTATCTTTTAATAAATCCTGCCCTTCCGTGTCCAACATTGCAACCAAGTTTTGCAAAATTTCTCCACTACTGACAGTAACGGCGTCTATTCCGTCCCGTCGCCAGAGCGCAATAATAGGGCGGATATCCGCTGAAGGTTGTACGCGCCGGTAAACCTCCACGTATTCAACATTTGCTCCACGTTCGCGCAGTACCGTTGCCAGGAATTTGCGTCCGCCATGGCCTCGTACGATTAATATGTTTTGGCCGGTCACTTCTTGCATTTCCGGCGACGCGAGCAGTGCCTCGCTATTAAACTGTTCTTTAGGGATCAGGTCTACCTTAATTTTGTTATTTTCTAATACATTTGCCGTGGCTTTGCCGACTGCAGCGACCTTAAGTTGAAGTGGAATTCTAAGATTTCCATCACAAATTGCGTTTGCGTAATCTACAGCATTGGCACTAATAAAAAATAGCCAATTGTAGTCGACTAGATTTTCAAATATGCGTAAAACTGTTTTTCTATCTTTAATCGGCGCGATTTCTAGGGTCGGGAATTTTATCGGATGTCCGCCGTGGGCAACGATCATATCGCACAATTTGTGGGCTTGTGCCTCCGGGCGGGTGACTAAAATATTCAATCCCGTCAGTGGCTGCCCATGGACCGGTTTAAGATCTTTGGTCAATATAGATCTCGCAGAATTTCATTTGCGCCTTTGTTCAACAAATCCTGTCCTAGTTGATGGCCAATTTCAGCTGCGTTCGCTGGTGCGCCACTCACTTCCCCTCGAATTATCAGGCTACCGTTGGGTTTACCGACCAGGCCGCGTAAATTAATGGTTTCGTTGCTCAACACCGCATGTCCCGCAATAGGGACCTGACAGCCCCCTTGCAATGTCCTGTTCATGGCTCGTTCTGCCGTAACGCAGATCGCGCTAACCTCGTCGTTGAGGTCGGCTAATACTTCGTTTATCCATGGGTCGTCAGAACGGCATTCTACGCCGATTGCGCCCTGCCCGATTGCTGGCAGACAGAAAGTGGTTTCAAGATGTTCGTTGATCCTGAATGCTAGGCCTAAGCGTTGTAGTCCCGCCGATGCGAGTACAATAGCATCGAATTCGCCCGAATCGAGCTTGGATAAGCGAGTATTAACATTGCCCCGCAGACCGGCGATCTGGAGCCGCTTGCCGTGCGCTCTTATTTGGCATTCCCGTCGCAAGCTTGAAGTGCCTATTCTAGCGCCTATAGGTAACTCGGCAAACGTTTGGTATTTGTTGGATATAAATGCATCGCGGGGGTCGTGTCGTTTTAATATCGCGCCAAGATGCAATCCAGGGGGGAATTCTACCGGCACGTCTTTCATGGAATGTACCGCGATATCTGCTTTTCTGTTTAGCATACCCTGTTCTAGCTCTTTGACAAACAGTCCTTTGCCGCCAACTTTTGCCAGCGGCGCATCGAGAATTTTGTCGCCCAGGGTAGTCATTCGCACCAATTCGGTTGTCAATGATGTATGGACTTGTTTGATGCGCGAGGCCACATATTCTGCCTGCCATAGGGCGAGCGGACTTTTTCGGGTGGCGATGCGGATGGATTTTAATGACACGGGCTAAAATTTAAAATGCTGGACGAAACGGAAAAGATCATGGTTGATCGAACCTGTTTCGCAAAAGAGGCTAAGAATTATATCAGAAGATTCGAATCTGCTACCTGTTTTTACCGCGCTGCCTGGCTAATTTGGTTAAAAACTTACACGATTCCTATAGCGCAAATATTCGCTTGGAGCGCGTTTAAATTAGCGGTAATTTCGTAGGGCTGAACGAATTGTTGTTGCGTTCCGTCGGCTGACTTCGATTTTTTCCGATACATCGTTGAATCGGATCTTGAACCGGCCGATTGCGTCCCTTTCTAAGGCTTGAATATGTTCTAATGCAGCCAACGCGTTTCTGTGAGCGCGCACAAAGCGGTGTGGGAATTCCTTTTCCAAAGATTTTAGTGATTCATCTATCAATATTTGACGTTCGGGTACCTGAGCTACTACATATTTCTGGTCGGCCATGAAGAAGCGTATATCTGACACGCGTATCAATGTGAGTTCGCCGCGTTCGTGTACACAGATATGAGATCGTATTTTCTCGGTACCCAATTGAGATTTTTGCAGCGAATGCCAACGGGCTCGGGTAAAAACCTTGGCTTTTTCCAGTGCTGCTAATAGCCGTTCTTTACGGATGGGTTTGAGTAGATAGTCAATTGCGTTTGAATCAAAAGCTTGTAATGCGTGCTCATCGTATGCGGTAACAAATATTATGACTGGGGGTGTGTTGAATTTGGCCAATTCCCTAGCCGCATTGATACCGTCCATAATCGGCATACGGATGTCTAGTAGAACTAAATCCGGTTTTAGCTCAACGCATTGACGTACCGTTTCTTCGCCGTTACTCGCGTCGGCAATGACTTCATAGTTGTCACTCAATTCTTGTATCAAACTATGCAGTCGTTGTCTTGCCGGCTTTTCGTCGTCGGCGATGAGAATTTTCATGGTGTATTTGTCGTGTACGGAATGATCAGTTGAACCTGGTAAATGCCATTGTCGGTATTGATCTCGACTTTTCCTTGGTTGGGAAAGTAGCCGCGTATTCTTGCCCTAATGTTTTCAACCGCCATTTGATTTCCTTTTCTTGTGCTGGAGAGCTTGTCTTTTGGCATAGTGTTTTTTACGCTCAGGACCAATGTCGAATTGAACAGATTTCCTCCAATATAGATTCGGCCGCCTGATTCGGCTGGTTCTACCCCGTGGTATACGGCGTTTTCTACCAGGGGTTGCAAGCTCAGTGGCGGCACCAAAGCCTGGGACGGTATCTGCTCGGTTTGCCATTCTATTTCTAAACGCCCATCAAGCCGCTGCAATTCGATGTTTAGATATTGCCTTACTAACAAAAGTTCTTCCGCGACTGTTACCAAACGACGATTTTGGAGCAGACTGGCCCTAAACAATTCTGCTAGGTCCTGGACTAATTCTTCGGCTAGGTTCGGGTTGCTACGCGTCAAATTGGCTATGGTGTTGAGGCTGTTGAATAGGAAGTGCGGTCGAATACGCGACTGCAAAGCTTCCAATCGAGCTTCCATGCTTGCACGTTCCTGCTGCTTCCATTGGTATTGCACGTAGAGATAGTGCAGCAAAACCGCAGAAATAATACCGCTGACGGCAAAATTCCTAAAGAAAAACATGGTTGCTGATCCTGGGCTTATCCATATGTCAAACGGGGTAGCCAGTCCCCAATAAACAGCGGCGCCAACGCCTAGTGTTATTGTCTGAATGGTCAAGAAAACCAACACGGATAATTGTCGTGGTCCAAGTTGTGCGGTAGGTTTTTTCAGTGAACACAGCAATGCCGCGCTAGTTAATGCGATCCATTGTACAAACATCGAGCGCAACCCCAATCCTGACCAGTCATATCCAGTCGAGTAATCGGACGCCAATTCCAATAAGAATGCTAGTGCTTGGGCGATCAGAATAATTACAAAAACGCCATACACCGAACAAAAATCGGGTAAAAATGCGTAGGAGATCGTTTTGCGCCTAATAGGGTTCATTAACTTGAGTTTAGCAGGTGTATAATGGCTCGGTTTTTTGCATTATGACTGAATTTAAACGCCGAATGACCGATACCAAAGATGCCGAAAAGCCCTGGGGTGGGCGATTTACCGAAGCGACGGATGCATTCGTTGAAAGTTTTACCGCATCGGTCGATTTTGACCAACGCTTGGCGATATACGACATACAGGGTTCCATAGCGCATGCTGAAATGCTAAATGCGGTGGGTGTCCTCAGCAAGGATGATCTAGAGAGTATCATTAACGGATTAAATGATATCCGAATTGATATTGAGACGGGCAATTTTCACTGGTCCACACAACTCGAAGATGTTCATATGAACATCGAAGCTAGATTGACTGACAGAATCGGCGATGCGGGTAAAAAATTGCATACCGGGCGCTCAAGAAACGATCAAGTGGCGACAGATATTCGATTGTATTTGCGCGATGCGATCGACCTCATCGTTCAGGAAATCCATAGATTGCAAAGCGCTTTGCTGGAATTGGCCGAGCGGGAACATTCAACCATCATGCCGGGGTTTACTCATCTTCAGGTTGCTCAGCCGATTACTTTTGGGCATCACATGATGGCGTGGTTCGAGATGCTGTCCCGCGATAGCGCACGTATTCTAGATTGCCGAAAACGGGTCAACGTGATGCCGTTGGGTGCTGCGGCTTTAGCCGGCACGAGTTTCCCTATTGACCGAAGTATGACTGCGAAAAAGCTTGGTTTCGACCGGCCGGCCAATAACTCGTTGGATGCCGTTAGCGATAGGGATTTTGCCATTGAATTTACCGCTGCGGCAAGCTTAGTTATGACCCATCTGTCCAGATTTTCTGAGGAATTGGTGTTATGGTCCAGCGCGCAAATGGACTTTATTGAGTTATCCGATGCGTTTTGCACCGGGTCGTCGATCATGCCACAAAAGAAGAACCCCGATGTACCAGAACTTGTGCGAGGAAAATCCGGACGTGTTGTCGGACACCTGATTGCGCTGATTACGTTAATGAAAGGCCAACCATTGGCATACAATAAAGATAACCAAGAGGACAAAGAGCCGTTGTTCGATACTGTCGATACATTAATCGATTGTCTGCGTGCCTATGCTGACATGATGGCGCACGTTCAGATCAACAAAAGCAAATTGCTGTTAGCGGCAAGCCAGGGATTTTCCACTGCTACCGATCTGGCGGATTACTTGGTACGAAGGAATATCCCGTTCCGCGACGCCCATGAAATAGTCGGTCGGGCAGTTCGTTCAGCAATCGAGAAACAATGCGATCTGGCAGATCTTTCCTTGGCTGAATTAAAGAATTTATCAGATTCGATTGAGAGTGACGTGTTTGATGTGCTGACCTTGGAGGGATCTGTTGCGTCACGCAGCCACTTTGGAGGGACGGCGCCCGTACGGGTTAAAGAAGCCGTTTCAATAGCCCGCGAAACTCTTCGCAAAAATCAATAGGCAATAGCGTGACAGAAGCGGTTAAGTTTTTAGTCGGGGGAACACACGGGAAGCAAATTAACATGAATGCGGCCATGGGTAATCGACATGGCATCGTATCTGGTGCAACCGGAACCGGTAAAACGGTGACCCTACAAATTCTTGCAGAAGCGTATTCGCGGCTTGGCGTGCCGGTTTTCATGGCAGATGTAAAAGGCGATTTATCTGGAATATCCGTGGCCGGTAAAACCAATAAAAAGATCGAAGAACGCATTGCTGAGATTAACATTCCTGGATATCAAAATCGTGCAACTCCAGTGGTGTTTTGGGATATATTTGGCGAATCGGGTCACCCGGTTAGGGCGACGCTATCTGAATTGGGGCCGCTACTGTTGAGTAGTCTGATGGAGTTGAATGATACCCAAACCGGTATTATGTATTCTGCATTCAAGATTGCGGATGACAATGGAATGTTGTTGCTGGATTTGAAGGATTTGCGTTCTATGTTAGCTTGGATTGGGAAAAATAGTCGGGAATTGTCGGGTGAGTATGGAAATTTTTCCGCAGCGAGCATCGGTGCTATTCAGCGACGATTATTGGTTTTGGAGGAGCAAGGGGCGGAGTATTTCTTCGGTGAGCCTGCGCTGAAACTGGAACATTTGATGCAGTCGGATTATTCCGGTAACGGTGTTATCAGTCTTTTGGACGCCAAAGATTTGGTCAACCGGTCCCCCCGACTGTATGCGACCTTTCTCCTTTGGTTATTATCCGAGTTGTTCGAAAATCTTCCCGAACAAGGCGATGCCGATAGACCTAGTTTAGTGCTATTTTTTGACGAAGCTCACTTGTTGTTCGATCGTGCACCCAAACCTTTGTTGGATAAAATTGAACAAGTGGTGCGGCTAATTAGGTCAAAGGGCGTAGGTGTATATTTTATTACACAAAGCCCACTGGATATTCCCGAAGATGTGCTCGGCCAGCTTGGGATGCGCATTCAACATGCACTACGGTCGTACACGCCTAAGGATAAAAAAGCCGTTAAAGCGGTTGCAGAATCGTTTCGTCCCAATCCGGAAATTGACACGGTTCAATGCATTACCGAACTGGGCATAGGTGAGGCCTTGGTTTCGGTGTTGGACGAACAAGGTAGTCCGACGCCGGTTGAACGTATACTAATTCGCCCGCCAGAATCACAAATTGGACCGATTAATGAGTCCGATCGCGACGAACGGCTTAAGCGATCACCGTTGAGCGGTATATATGATCAGGAGGTCGATCGGCAGTCGGCTTATGAAATGCTAAAACAGCGCGCGGAGCAGCAGGAAATTGTGCAAAAGCAGGCCAAATCCGTACCGCGCCGGGCAAAGAAATCGAGTTCTGGACGACAGTCTGTAGGGGAAGCTTTTATAAAGAGCGCCGCACGAAGTATAGGCAGTCAAATTGGTCGACAGTTGTTTCGCGGAATTATGGGTTCTTTACTGGGCAATGGCCGGCGCTAAAATTTTAGTTCTATACAGACAACGTTTATATGTCCGCTAAAATAGGAATCAAATATTCGCATTTGTAAGTATTTCTAATAGATTTAGAACAGCTGTAGGGTCTATGAATTCGATCGCATTGCTAGTTGCTAATATTGTGACATCAACATTGATACAGAGTAGTATCTATACTTTGTAGAGAGGGTTTTGCCAAAGCAAATTAGCTAAAAACAATAATTTTCTTCCTATACCGACCAAGCTTTGAAACCACCTGATACAACCGAGGTATGAAAAATGTCTAAAACCTTAGACTCCATGCTCGCTATTGATATATTGGATGAAATGCCAATTTGCGTGCTATTGCTCGATAATGGTTCCATTTCTTGGGTTAACCGGGCGTTGGCTAAAACCTTGCGCGTCGAAAAGGACACGTTGATTGGACTTGATCGGGATAGTGCGCAAAAATCTGCGTTTGGGGCGTTGTTTGATGATTCGGACCAACTATGTCTAACTCAGGCGAACGAAGAGCAATTGTGGCTGAATCGCCAATGTTATGCGGTGCAGGAGGGTGAGTTGGAAGTTCAAATATTTACCAATGTTACCTATCAGATTCAATTAGAGCGTGAACGCAATAAATTGGCCGCAAATGTACAGGCGTTGGAAACTAAGGACCGGGTTACCGGTTTGTTTAACCGGAAAGCTATTCTGCAGTCGTTGGATACGCAGGTGAGTCGAAGCCGTCGATATAAAAATCCCTTATCCTTGCTGCGCCTGTCTTTGGAATCGTCGGCATCCGGTGAAGAATTGACCGAGATTGTTAAAGGGATTAGTCAAGCACTCAAGGACCAGCTTAGATGGGCGGACCAAATCGGCATGCTAGACAACGTAACGTTTCTGATCATACTCCCGGAAACATCGTTGTCGAATGCCAAAGAACTGGCGACCAAGTTAGCCAATGACAGAACCGCGCTGAGTGATAATACGTCAATCTGGAATATCAAGGTCGGCGCTGCCACTTGGCAAAAAGGTGATGATCCGCATAAATTACTGAATCGTTTACAAGTAGACCAGGAATTAAACGTCATTGCTTTGTTGTCTTAGATGCTATCTTAATAAAATTGTATAGAATTGAAATTTGGCTGACCGGATATATGCTGGATAATCACTGCCTTATATGTGAGCACCGTGCGATAGTATCGTAGCAATAATTGGGTGCATGGTTGTTTGAATCTAATGCAACGCCGGGGAAGCTTTTGTGTATCTGCGATGTTTAAGTTGTTTGATTAGCTTGAAGTCAAGGAACGGAAACCATTAAACCTAAGTCGTTAAAACCGATCAAGCTCGGTGCACCGGGTGATGAGATTGGCAAAAAGGATCTGAATACGGTTAAACGCCGTTTTTTAAATCTACACAAGCTTCGCCTAAGGCGTGTTCAGCAGTTTCTGCAACCCGACCAGCGGATTTTTTTAGAACTACTGCCGTTGCTGTTTCACCGCAATACTCCGGCGTTGCCGGGATTTGTATCGTCCGATACACCTGCAGGAATTAGAGATTATGCACCCAGCAAATCCGCTATATCCGCCGCAAAGAGTTTATCCAAATCGTTCGTCTACAAAAGGCGTGCGCTAAAACATTACCCTATTGATGCGATCTATCTTATGGGTAGCGTAGGCAATATTGATTATTCGAATAAAAGCGATATTGATATATGGCTGTGTTATCAAAGTGATATAGATCTAGATTTTTTCGATGAATTACAGGAAAAGGTTGATTCTGTTGAAAAATGGGCAGAGTCTTTGCGTCTAGATGCGTGCTTTTTTCTATTCGATACAGCGGGTTTTCATCAACTAAAAAGTATTGCGCTCTCCAGAGAACTGAATAGTGGTGTGCAACATCATTTATTGCTGGAAGAATTCTACCGTACGGGTTTGCATCTTGCTGGCAAAGTCCCCGCGTGGTGGTTGGTTCCACCCGAGCAGGAGCATGACTATGAAACCTATGTCACGCATCTAAAAGATAAGCGTTTTGTTGATGAACACGAAGTTATAGATTTTGGCAGCTTGAATAATGTCCAGCCCGATGAATTTTTGAACGCGGGAGCATGGCAGCTCTATAAGTCGATTTCATCTCCGTATCAAAATTTGCTCAAACTTTTACTGATTGAAGCCTACGCCAAAGAGTTGCCGCACCCTGTATGGCTTTGCTTGATAGTTAAAAAAGCAATTTTTGAGGGATCCGTCGATGTAAACCAATTGGATTCTTACATGCTGACGTTGGCCAAGGTTGAAAATTTTTTGGGTGATAGCCAAGACATTAACCGTTTGAACCTGATCAGGTCCATTTTCTATATCAAGATAAATAAGTTGCTGTCTGAGAACACCCGGTATGCGCCGCGCCAATATCGCAGGGAAATGCTACGAACCATGGTTACGCGTTGGGGATGGAGTGGTCGGTATTTGGCGGAATTGGACAACCACGCTAAATGGAAATATCAACGGGTATCTCAAGAACTACAATTAATTGGCAAAGAACTTGTTCGAAGCTATCAATCTTTGAGTCAGTTTGCTTCTGAGTATGCACACTCCGGGCAATCCGAAAAAGGGCTGCTTAAACTTGTAGGGCGAAAATTGAATGCGTCCATGGAACGCAAGCCCGGTAAGATTGATACTATATTTACCGCTAAGACATTTCAACTTGAAGAGCAAGCCCTGACTTTAAGACCGATCGACTTGGCTGATGACGAAAAAGGATGGGGCCTATACATTGGTTATTTAAAAGCTACTGAGATCCAGCCACCGCTATTAACAAAGTCCCGTAACATTCTGGAGATCCTAGCATGGGCGACTTTAAATGGACTTTACAAAAAACAAACCCACATCTTTTTTGAAGCGGAAGATGACGCGGTCAAGCTCAGGGAAGTCCAAGCGATGCTGCGAGACTTAAGCCGCTTTTTTCTCGATCGCATAGTGTCTGAAGATTCGCTCGATTTGTATCGTGAACCCTCTTATAACCTAAGCTCAGTACTATTCGTAAATGTGGGTGTTGACCCAATGGATGGCGGTGCTGACGGTTTGCAGATTGCCAGCAATCGGTCCGATGCGCTTAGCTACAGTTCATTGCGGACGAACCTTGTATTGAAGGTGGATTCCGTGGTGATATCCTCGTGGCAAGAAGTATTATTACGGAGTTATACCGGGTTGCATGGATTGCTCGATTGCTTGGTTGAATTTATTAACCATGCGCCTACAGCACAAAAACCTCCTAAGGTTGCATGTTTCAGCTACGGATCTACACGTTGTAGTAGCATCGCTAGCAGGGTAAACCAGCTTTATAAGCAGCTCTCATCCAGATTCTCCATAGCTTCCGGTTCGTTACGCTTACGTTATGTTCTTCGCGGTGCTAATCGGTTCTATATAGTTCACAACCACAATGTTTCGTTGAGCTATTTGGAAGTGGCTAACAAGGCTCAACTATTATTGGAACTCTCTCAATCGCAGCCAGTTTATAGCCGAATAAAGTTTGATTCCGAAGCGCTAGATGATTCGCCGTTACCGTTGATTTTCGATCATCATCGTCCTGGTAAAATTCAGGTTTTCTTTCGCAAACGCCGCAAGAAAACAGATATCTACATTCTTGATGAGCGGGGTTCCTTGTTCAACGAAACTAGGGCGACGATTAACCTTAAACCATTGGCGGAGCCGTTCTTTTATTTTTTGTTTTCGACAGTAAATCGGCACATGCTCAGCTTCGATCCTTCGATTGAGTATTTTTTTGTAGAAAAAGAGCCAAACGAACCATTTGAATTAAAATCGATAAACCTTGATTTGAAACCCGAGGCAGACGCATTGACCGTCCGTGTTGTTGGACATGGACACAATCTAGACCAAACTGACTATACAATATACTGTGACGCTCAAGAATTTTCGTCAATGGAATATGGGCAGGGATTATTCGAGGAGGTTGCTCAACATATCGTTGGTTTACGGCATAGTATGAATAATTACCCAGTTTACATCACAGATATCGATGTACCTCATACAATTCTAGGCGTTAGTGGACCGTCTGAACTTCAAACCGTACACTTTTTAAAATATAAACAAAAAATAGAATCGCGCCTTAACGAATACGTTATTGCGTGAGTGTTAAGTGAAAAAGCTATAGTGGGTATCAGCCTAGAGCTTTGTAAATATTACCTCGGCGGAGTGCTAGAAAAACCCTTCGGTATTGAACGAATATTCTACGTATACTATTTTCTACAATCGACTAAAATGTATCCGGTAGAGTAGTCGTTTCAACCGTTTACCGGAAGTTGACAAAATTTATTATAGTTACGCCAATAGCTATAAAAAAATGACAATTGTTCAAATACTTGAGGCACCCTAAGCCGACCAAATTGGGTCGGGGCATGCTAGAAAATGTTAATAGGGTTATGTTTATGCGTTGCATGCAAGTGCTCGTAATTTTGAAGTAGATATAGCCTTATAAGCCTATAGCCATTGGTTTGGCGAGGTAGTTTTTATGGAGTATTTTGATGGGAGTAGTTAAAAAATTACTAAAAAACTGGCGATATGGAGATGATGTTGTCGTAGTTTCAGGGTTACCCCGGTCTGGAACGTCAATGTTGATGAATATGATGGAATCTGGCGGTTTAACGGTTGTAACAGACAAAGTGCGCGAGTCGGATACGGACAATCCAAAAGGTTATTTTGAAGACGAGCGGGTGAAAGATCTTGAAAATGATCCGGATAAATCTTGGGTACGAGATGTTAGAGGTAAAACGATAAAGGTAATTTCGCATTTGTTAAAAGAACTTCCCGAGGAAAATTTTTACAAAGTGATCTTGATACGACGGAACTTAGATGAGATTGTTGCCTCTCAGAATATTATGCTAGATCGTCGGCAAGAGCCAAATCCGATTAGTGATGAGAAAGCGATTCAGGTTTATCGTAATCATATGATTGATACCAAGGTCTTTCTAAGGCGTAAACCAAATTACGATCTTTTGGAATTGCACTATCACAATGTCATAGCGGACCCTATCGAGTCGGCCAAAAAAGTTGATGAATTTCTAGGTGGTGGATTGTCCATTGAATCTATGGCCAAGGTCGTCGATCCAAGTCTTTATCGCAACCGAACGGTTACCGAAAATTAATAAATAGGGATGATCGTTTTCATCGGTGTTTTGCGATGATTATTAGCTAGTTGTAGTAACGAATTCAACACATCCACAATGGGGATAGATTTTTCTATGCAACGGAAAAAGATTTTAAAAAATCGCAAGTCAATAACAATCTGTGTCATTTGTCTAATCCTAATCTTACCGACTGCAGCCCACGCTTACGTCGGACCCGGCGCCGGTTTCGCATTTATTGGTTCGTTTATGGCCTTGTTTGCCGCGCTAATTGCGGGGATTGGGTCATTGTTGATTTGGCCAATACGCTTTGTAATTCGATCAATACGACGCCGCAAAGTGTTGGGTAATTCGAAATTAAAGAGGATGGTTATATTGGGCTTGGACGGGCTTGATCCTAAATTGGTTGATCAATGGATGGCTGACGGCCAATTGCCGAACTTAAAGACGCTGTCCGAGCAGGGTAGTTATTCAAGACTTAGAACGACATACCCTTCCATTTCTCCAGTTGCGTGGTCCTCTTTTATGACCGGAGTCGATCCTTCGCGACATAATATATTCGATTTTTTGAACCGGGATACACGGACCTATAAACCCAAGCTGTCAAGTTCCGAAGTTGGGGCAAGCTCTAGAACTATTCAGGTGGGCGAATGGGTCATTCCGGTGGGTAAACCATTAATCCGAAATATGCGGAAAAGCCGCGCGTTTTGGAATATTTTGGGTGATTATGGGGTCCCGTCGAACATTTTAAGAGTGCCTTTGACATTCCCCCCGGAAAAATTTGCAGGTGCACTCTTGTCGGCGATGTGCGTACCCGATTTACGGGGAACCCAAGGTTCATTTACCTATTATACGACTAACGCCGCTGAAGCAGGTCAAAGTACTGATTCTGGTGATGAAGACGGTCACAGCGATGAGGCGCCGGAGGTAACCGGTGGTGAACGATGCTTGGTCGCATTCGAAAATGGAAGTTTCGATGCTGTTTTACCGGGGCCTGATAACTCCATGCGAAAAGATTCCGCGCCCATGGAAATTCCATTTTCGGTAAAGGTAGATAATGATGCTAGAGAAGGCGTTTTGAAAATTGGTGGAAAACAATACCGACTGAAAGAAAAAGAATATTCTCCGTGGATACAACTCGCTTTTAAGCCAGCGCCCGGTATAAAGGTTCACGGTATTGCGCGATTTTATATTACCAAAATGGAACCCGATTTTGGGTTGTACGTCACACCACTCAATATCGATCCTGGAAAGCCGGCGTTACCGATTTCCTGGCCATCCTATTATTCAATCTACTTATCAAAGTTGATTGGTGAATTTGCGACATTGGGTCTGGCCGAAGACACCTGGGCCTTGAACGAACGGGTGATCGATGAGGAGGCCTTTTTGCAACAGACGTTGGAATTGCATTCGGAACGCGAAAAAATGTTTTTCAATGCGTTGGAGAAATCGCGGGAGGGCGTGGTTGCATGTGTATTTGACGGAACCGATCGGTTACAGCATATGTTTTTTAGGTATTTGGATGACAAACACCCAGCGAACAAGGGCAAGGATATCGAAAAATACAAAGATACGATTTTAGAAATGTATCGCAGGGCTGACGATATGGTGGGGCGGATTATGGCGCAATTGGGGCCAGAAGAACATTTTATGGTGATTTCCGATCATGGATTCGAATCATTTCGTCGCGGGGTAAACGTTAATACGTGGTTACTTCAGAATGGACACTTGAGCCTGAAAGAAGGCAAGACCACTAGCGATGAGTGGTTTGAGAGCGTTGATTGGGAGCGTACAAATGCGTATGCATTCGGCTTAGGCGGGATATATATAAACCGCGAGGGGCGCGAGGGAAAAGGCATTGTATTGGAGCAGGATGTTGACCACGTGAAGCAATCAATAATTCAGGGGCTATCAGGGCTATATGACGATGAATACGGTGATACTGCAGTCAATGATGTATTTGATAATGCTGCGTTACACCCGAGTGGGCCATATCGTGACAATGGTCCCGATCTGATTGTTGGATATAACAGAGGATATCGTGCGTCCTGGGGAGGAGCGGTTGGACGAGTTGCGGCCAAGGTGTTGTCAGACAATACCAAATCTTGGAGTGGAGACCACTGTATCGATCCCAGATTGGTTCCGGGCGTTCTGTTTTCTAATCGAAAAATATCGTCTGAGGATCCGGGAATTGGAGATCTAGCACCGACAATTCTTACCCAGTTTGGAGTCGAAGTACCCAATCATATGACCGGAAAGGTACTTAGTGTTGATAATCCTTCCAAAGTAACGGAACAGGCTGCGGCATGAAGTTTGGAAGTGCGGCGATAGGATTGCTCTTAGGCTTGGTGTACTCCACTGGTTTTGCCGCAGTTGAGGCCCAGTCTTCCCCAAAGTCAACCCGGATGATCTTGCTGGGTATAGATGGAATGGATCCTGAAATGCTACAGCGGTTCATGGATGAAGGTGCGATGCCCAACTTTAAACGGTTGGCGGGTCAGGGCGGATTCATGCAGTTGAATACTAGCGTGCCTCCGCAGAGTCCCGTGGCATGGTCAAATTTGATTACTGGAATGGATTCGGGTGGCCATGGAATATTCGATTTTATTGCATTGGACCGTAAGTCGATGCTGCCTTATCTTTCTACATCAAAGACCGAGCAAGCCGATAGCGAACCACTGGCAGTCGGAAAGTGGCGTATTCCTTTGGCATCGGGGAAAACATTACAGATGCGGGATGGGACGGCATTTTGGGAAGTACTTGAAGAACGTGGGGTTAAAACGACGATGTTCCGTATTCCGGCCAATTATCCGCCAGTCGAGACTAGCGGAAAAGCAATATCGGGTATGGGGACCCCTGATATGCGTGGTAGCTCAGGTACATTTACTTTCTACACGAATGATCCTTCGTACAAAGCCGGAACGGTTTCCGGCGGAGAAATTTATCGAGTACGTTTGCGCAGCAATACCGTAACAACGTCAATTTCAGGGCCACCGAACCCATTTTTAGCAGAAAGTCCCATGGCTAAGGCGAACCTGAAGATCCACGTTGATCCGGAAAATCCAGTAGCGATGCTTCGTGTTGAAGATCAGAAAGTATTGCTCAATGTTGGAGAATGGAGCGACTGGGTTAAGGTCGAATTCGATCTAGTGCCCGGTCTGGTTAGTGTTTCCGGTATGGTTCGTTTTTTGTTAAAGGCCACTGCACCGCATTTTGCGCTATATGCCAGCCCCGTCAATATTGATCCGCGAGACCCGGCTCAGCCTATTGCGGTACCTAGCGAATATGCCTTCGAACTTGCTGAAGCAGCGGGGCCCTTTTATACACAGGAAATGCCAGAGGATACTAAGGCGTTGTCTGCCCATATTCTTTCCCCACGAGAGTTCCTGACCCAATCAAAATTAGTTCTTGATGAACGTAAAAGGTTATTGAAACGAGAACTGGCGCGATTCAAAGCCGTACAAGGTTCGGCGCTTTTGTTTTTTTATTTTAGCAGCGTGGATCAACGTAATCACATGCTTGCCCGGCAAATGGACCCCAGTCACCCATTTCACGAAAAAGATACCCCCAAAGATTTAGCCATGGCTATGAAAAACACTTATCTGGAGATGGATAATATTTTGGGCTCGGTTATGGATGAAGTGGGGCAAGACGAGTCATTGGTCGTTATGTCAGATCATGGGTTTGCGCCTTTTCGGCGGCAGGCAAATTTGAATACATGGTTGGAGCAACAGGGGTATCTAGTACTCAAAGATCCGGCAAAACGAGATCAATATGAATGGTTATTGGGAATCGATTGGAAAAAAACCAAGGCTTTTGCGATCGGATTGAATTCTTTATATTTGAACGTACAGGGTCGGGAACGTTTTGGAGTGGTTCCGCCTAGTGAACGTCAAGTCTTGGCACGAGAGATCGCAGACAAATTGAGGGAATGGAAAGATGGTCCCGACGGCGTCTTGGTAGTGACCCAACCGTTATTGCGCGAAGAAATATATAACGGACCGCATGTTGAGGAAGCGCCTGATATATTGGTGGGTTATGCGCGCGGTTATCGGGCTTCGTGGGCCACGACGTCGGGTAAAATTCCAACCGAATTGATAGAGGATAACATCGAAGAATGGAGTGGGGATCACTGCATGGATTCGAGGACTGTACCGGGGATTTTGCTGTCGAATAAAATATTGGATACGAAAACCTCGGCCGATCTTAAAGATCTTACCGTGAGTATCCTGCATCGATTCGGAATTGCACCGCCATCACAAATGAAAGGCCATTCGGTTTTTGTTTCTGAGGCCAAAAATTATAATTGATTATAGTGTTAACCGCATTCTGGCATGTCATTCATTGATTGCCAGGGTCCATAAATCTGCGATAGATAGGAGTAAGCAATGTTTGGTGGTCACAAAGTAAAAATTGAAAATGAACTTTGGGAGAAAATTTCGAAATATTCGGAGATGTCTGGATATTCTTCGCCCGAAGAATTTGTGTTGCATGCATTAGAGAAAGAAATGGCGATTTTGGAAGAAGCCGATTCGGATGAAGAGATTAAAAAGAAGTTGCGAGGACTGGGTTATATCAGTTAAGTAATTTTAGATTATGTGGTCAACTCTAAATCAATTTTCAAACTTTTTGTTTGATTTATTACTCTGGCCGTTCAGCGGGTTATCTCCGGAATGGCAAATTTTCGTACTCGCGGTTCCGGCAACGATAATGAGTCTGCTGGTTTTTAAATACAGTTCGAATCAAGAGGGAATTCAGCTTAATAAAGACAAAATAAAAGCCTATTTACTTGAAATGCGTTTATTCAAGGATGACCTTGGTGTAACTTTGGGGGCGGAAAAGAAGATTCTTCGCCATACCGCAGCGTATTTGGGGTATGCCCTGCTGCCCATGGCGGTGATGATCATTCCATTTATTCTTATTCTGGTCCAGGTTGAAAGTAGATTTGCATTTAAAAGCTTGGATATAGGTAAACAGCTCATTCTTTCCGTGACTGTAGATTCGGAGATACCGATTTACGATGTCAAATCGATATTGGAACTTCCAGACGGCCTAGTCAAGACAACACCGGCGATGAGAATTGACGATAGCAAGGAAATTTTGTGGCGTATTCGTGCTGAGAAAGCTGGAACCTATCAGGCGGTCGTAACCATCGATGACCAATCGATAGAAAAGCAATTGGTCATCGACCAAGGGGCATTACCCCTGTCGCCGACGGTTTATAGAGCCAATGATATACGCAGTATAGGGTACCCGATTGAGCCTACTCTGGATGCAAATTTGACGGTTTCCGAAATTGAAGTAACCTATCCTAGAGCGCGAGCTGAATTTGCAGGACTGTCTAGCGCATCCTGGTTGCTGGTTCTGTATACGTTGATTTTGGGCTTTGTGATGCGAGGATTTTTCGGAGTGACTTTTTAGTAATTATTTGCTACAGAAAAATTGTAGCCATTTGATCGAACGGCTCTTTGCAGTATTATTGCCCGCGATAAAACGATTTATGCTAATCGGAAACTCGTAATAAATACGCATTGATTTAGCGCATATATCCCAAGGATTTTAAAGATTCTCGGGTTTGTTGATCGATTTCTATTTCCGCACTATCCCCATGTTTGTAGTGTTGTTGAAGCACTTCACATTGGCTATTTAGTGTACCTAAAATTTTTCTGGCGTTTATCGCAGATTCTTCTAAGCTGGATATCCTGTTTTTAGTTTCTCCGGGGTCATTATCTAGTTCGTATAGTTCTTCCCGCCCAGTATATAAAAAGCGAATATATTTTTTGTCGTCGAAAATGATCGATTCGCCATTTTCACCTAGATATATTCCAGTACTATAGATCGGTTCTGGTTGTACGGTCATGTCTTGATTCCAGTATGGGGTCAAGGAACCCGCGGTAAATAACGATGAATCGTAGGGAACACCGGTCAGATCAAGGATGGTAGGAGTAATAGCGGTTGTTTGTACTTGCGATTTTACCGAACCCTTTTTTGTCGACCCAGGAAGTTTGATGGTTAGCGGTACAGCCAGGAGTTCGTTATACAGAGAATGACCATGATCCATGCCGAAGTGTTCCATAAATTCTTCGCCGTGATCGCTGCTCATTACGACCAAGGTTTCATCATAGATGCCCAATTCTTTCATTCGATCGAGTAATTTTCCGATCCGGTCGTCTACGTAACGTACTTCGCTCAAGTACAACTGTTTGACCCACTCGACTTCGTCGGAATCGAAAATCCAGCTAGACGAACCCGCAGGATTGGCATGGTGCCAGTAGGAGGTCCCAAACCGAGGGTGCGGAGTTGCTTTCGGTAAAAAACCTTTTGGCGGCATGTATGGGATGTGCGGGTCAAAATAGTGCACCCATAGGAAAAAATCTTCATCCTTATGGGTTTGCAGCCAATTTAGGGCATTAGTCGTTATATCATCAGTAGTTGCATTTTTGCCGGTTTCGAACGGATACAATTTGGCAAGCAGTTTCATTCCGATAGTATCTAGGCGGTTTTTTCTGGGTAGAAAAATATCATCGGAAATGCCTTTTTGAAGTCCCTTCCCTTCCGGTTTAGACGACAGAAAAAAATTGTACCCGACGCTGCCTGTTGTATACCCGACAGCGCTGAGTCTTTCCGACAAAAGTGGAAAATTTTCCGGAACGACGCCGTAAAAATCTACAGATTGATGCACGCACGGAGAAAGTCCCGTCATAATTGAAACCATTGCGGGTTTGGTCCACGGAGCAGGGCTAAAAGCTTGGTTGAAAACAATCGAATCTGCAGCGAGAAAATCTAGATTCGGCGTTGGGACTTTGCCCTGGTAAGACGAAATTGCATCACGCCGCAGGGTGTCAATTGTCAATAATAAAACTTTTCGAATTTTTTTGGACGAATTTTCCCCCTTGTACTCGGTTTGGATGATCGACGTGGCGCTTGTCAGATAATAAAGTCCTATTGCAGTGAATACGGCGACCAGGCTGTACACAATCTTAATCTGAATATTCAGCTGATTAGCGTGCCTTAAATACCAGGTGGTTGCGCCAATGCTGAATACAACTGCCAACCCAGTAACCCTTAGGCCGATTTTGCCGGTACCGAGAACAATTTCTTCTAAGGCTAACAGGAAGATGCCTAAGATCAGAAAGAAACCTAAAATAATAACGCGAGCGGCGATGTTTCTATGGCCAGAATCGTAAATAAGTTTCGTGATGAAATAGCTCGAAATGAACAACACCGTAAACCAGATGCTTAATAGTAAAATCGCCAGCACTGATGCGCGGGTTGGATAGGCTTGGTAAAACGCAATAAGCTTGTCAAAGCTTATTAAACCAGTAGAGTACAAAATTATTGACAGGCCCAACGACAAGGCTAAAGCGATAGCGCTTGGCACGGTTTGCAATTTCAGTAATCGCATTATCGGTATAATGCCTAGCCATATTGCCCCGTATATTGTCCAATACAGAATACTGGCTAACAATATGGATACCGGGAGCGTCCACGGTAATGTTAGTGTGGTTTCTCCCAAAATGGATGCAATAAAAAATTCCAGAACAGCAACCATTACCCCTGAAGCAATGCAGACCAATAAGACAGGTTTGGTAATAACGCTTTGGGTCTTGTTATCAGTATTCATTGAGCATAATTAGCTTGTATCGACCTCAAGAAATGGGATCGAGCGGGCGATTCAAAAGTTATGTTGGAGACTATCTGATCAAAAATTTCTTTATTAAAATAAAAGCTACGACGGTAGCGGTTTCGACCTAACCACAACCTGATTCAATTTTAGCCAGCTAGTCTCGGAATGTAAGACGAATAGTGGAAATTTTAGTACGAAAAGAAATTTTAACACTGCTAACCAGAGAAGATATAGGTATTGACAAACTGTTACCTTCGAAGTGCCGGAAGGATTTTAATTCAATTTATTTCCAATACGACGAGTCGATCCTGACGACGCTGATTAGATTTTTACTCGCCTATTACAGCATCGAAAAAATCCTGATACTCTACTCTGACTACTTGCCTACAGATAATTCGTTAATAAAGTAAATGAATCGGCGTAAATTTGCTCAGTCCCTGGCAGTATCCATAGCAGGTCTAGGGTTAAACAGTTGCCATTATGAGCCCCGGTTACAAACAACCGAAATCACAATTTTCGATAAAACGGCGGCGGCGCGAGAACTTTCCGAACATCGACTATCCAAAATTGAGTCTCGAATATTGTCTAACAAATACGTCCGCCCGGTGGGCCGAAACGCAAGAAATATATCGGTTGGTCAGGGTGGCCTCAGAAAAATACACATTCTAACTACAGATAAAGGCGTCAAAGGGTGGGCTCAGTCATATTGGCCTGATGAGTCCTTGCAGAAATTTGTAGGAATTCCGGTGGCCGAGTTGTTCGATATAGAAACTGGCACGTTGAATCATGCGATTCAACTAGACCAGCCGATGTATGATCTTGTTGGCAATATTCTCAATTTACCGGTTTATACTTTGCTTGGGGAACAAGGACCACGAGGGATACCAATTTACAGTGGTGAAAATTATTTTGACGATTTGGAATTTGAAGACAAATCTTTGGGGATCGCAAGGGTCAATGCGGGTTGCCAACAAGATTACGATTTAGGATATCGGGCTTTCAAACTCAAGATAGGCCGCGGATACAAATGGATGCCCCGGTTGGAAGGAATCCAAAGGGATATAGAAGTAACCTTGGCCGTTCGCGAACAATTTCCGAATTGTAAAATACTTGTGGATGCGAATAACGGATATGCCGTTCAGGATTTATTGACTTATCTCACTGCGGTAAAGGATTGTGAATTATTTTGGATAGAAGAACCGTTCCAGGAAGGTAGGGAGGGACTATTACGGTTGCGCGAGCACATGTACAAGATCGGTTGTAATGCATTGATTGCCGATGGCGAAGGTCGAATCGATAAAGGAGAGGGAGAGTTGATGCCCGGTTTCGGTTACTTCACAAAACGTCATATCGAACTATTGTTTTCCTTGGCCTCCGAACAACTGATCGATGTATTCCTATTGGATCTGAATTTGGTCGGGTTTACCAATTGGCGGCGAATAATGCCGATGCTTCAGCAAGAGAATATCCTTGCTTCACCGCATACTTGGGCCTCATCTCTTCGTACTTTTTATGCCGCTCAATTGGGTGCCGGGGTTGGTAATATGATTATGGTTGAAGGCATTCCTGGTAGCGTAGAACATGTCGATTTCTCGGCTTATAGATTGGCGGGTGAAGTTATGGAGCTTTCAGATGCGCCAGGGTTCGGTTTGTCACTTGATGTCCAATAACCTATATTCGCCAAGAGCAACAGGTTTACGCCTATATAGTTTCTTATTATCAAAAATGTTTGGTAGAGTCATTCTCAGTGTTTTGTTTCTTTGCACCAGTTGTATCTTCATCTATGTCTCCGCTGTTGATCTCCTGGAATTACCTTCACCTAAAGCCTCTCGGATAGTGTTGCTTGGTACCGGGACACCGAATGCGGACCCGCATCGGTCGGGGCCATCTGTTGCCGTTGTCGTCAACGGTAAACCTTATATCGTGGATTTTGGACCAGGCATAGTGCGCCGGGCTGCTGCAGCATCCGATAATGGGATATTTGAACTTCGAGCGCGTAATCTGAAAACTGCATTTTTGACTCATTTACATTCTGACCATACCGTTGGGTATCCTGATCTTATTTTTTCTCCTTGGGTGTTGGGTAGAGATTCGCCATTACAAGTCTACGGACCAAAAGGGTTGAAGGATATGACCGAACATATACTCTCCGCGTACAAAGAAGATATTAAAATTAGGACAGAAGGACTGGAGCAGGCCAACCAAATAGGGTTTCGCGTCGAGGTGCATGAAATTGAAGCGGGTGAGGTTTTTGAGGATGAGAATATTAGTGTAAATGCCTTTTCGGTAAGCCATGGATCGTGGCCCCAGGCATTCGGTTTTAGATTTAATACACCAGACAGGAGCATTGTTTTTTCCGGGGATTGTAGGCCTAGTCAATCTATCATTGAAAATTGTTCGGGTTGTGACGTGTTAATACATGAGGTTTACTCTGCTGCAGAACTTGAACGTTGGAAAAACCGTAGTCCTAACTGGGCGAAATATATGAAAAATTTCCATACCTCAACGATTGAGCTCGCTAAAATCGCTGCCCTAGCAAAGCCTAAATTGCTGATTTTGTATCACCAAGTTACCACTATTCCGGACGAAAAGTTGTTGTCGGAAATTCGTGCGTTGTATTCAGGCAGAGTCGTTTCGGGAAAAGACCTCGAAGTGTATTGATAGCGTTCGGTTCCGATACTTTCCAGCTATTGGTTAGGCAGATTTCAAGGTGTTTGCAGCCTACAGTGCATTCAAGCTCTAACTTTTATTATTGGATATAACCCAATGCTTTTAGACGCCTCAAAACTTCAGGGTTAAAATCGCCATTGTTTTGGGGGTCGCTAATTCGGCGCGTACTATTAAGCCATCCAGAAAACAGACCTTTAAGACGCTCCGCATCCGCGACGCGGATTTCGGATAAATCGGTCAATTCGTTTGGATCCTCCTGAAGATCGTATAATTCCAGTTTGCCGGTTGTCGATTGAATAAATTTGAGTGGGAGGGGGTTTTCGAGAAGCTGAGATAATTTGCCGATAATCCAGGGGAGTATCCTCCAGTATGACAACAAGCTGGTCAACGCGCTGATTAGAATAATCAACGTTAAAGCGCGTAAGCCCAGAATATAACTGTTAGCTGTTTCTGTCTCGACGAACGGCAGTTCGCCACCACCGAGATAGCCGAAAACCAGAGTTGTGCCAGCGATTGTAGCGTTCTCCAGCGTTGAGACGGTATCGTTTAAAAGAAGGAGAAATTTTTGGAACCATTCAACATGCAATAATAATGTTGCTAGTACCAGTTGTAGCACTATACCGATTATTAAGGGTCTAAAATCTATCGGCTTACGCTGTTCGCTCAATGTCCATGCGATCAGTGGAAATGCGATGAGTCCTAACAGACTTTGTAACTTTGACAGATATTCCATGTTTGTATAGCGGATTAACTTCGGATGTATTTGATATAGTATCGAAATTTGATACCGTTGCAGTATTTGAAAATTACCGCGCAGGAGGGCGAGGGCCAAGGCCCCGCATGTCGGGACTGAATTGGCCTCGGTTTGCCAAGAATTTTAAAGGTTATCCTTATGAAAGCACACCACACATTGAAAATGGCAGCAAGCTATGGAGTGTTATTTTTGTTTCTTGTTGGAATAACGATCTATATGTCTGCAAATGGTGTTATAACCGTCAATGTCGCGGTGCTTATTTTGATCGCTTTGCTCGGGATGTATATCGGATTTGGCGTATTAATCGCGGTTTATCGCTTGGTCAATAAACTTTAAATTGGTTTAGGTGTAGGTTGTTGATGTTACATGTTTTGTAATATTGTCATATTAAATTGAATGTAGATTGGCATAAGCAACCATCAACCATTTAACGCCTGATTTTTCAAAATTTATCTGCACCCTGGCCTGCCCACCATCACCTTCATTTTGCAATACGACACCTTCTCCGAATTTCGCGTGTTGTACGCGTTGCCCTAATTTCAAGCCCGATTCAGAGTATTCTGACGTCGACGAATTAGCGACCGGCCGCGTAATCTTACTGCGAAGCCTAACTTCTTGCATCTGCGCGGCCGGAATTTCGCGCAAAAATCTCGAAGCACGGGGGAAGGTTTCTCGGCCGTAAAGCCTACGTGATTCGGCGTAGACTAGATTGAGTTTTTGCATGGCTCGGGTCATGCCTACATAACACAGCCTGCGCTCTTCTTCCAGGCGTCCTATGTCTTCCAGCGAACGTTGTCCGGGGAATAGTCCTTCTTCCATACCCACCATAAATACCAATGGAAATTCCAGACCTTTCGCCGAATGCAGAGTCATTAGTTGAACGCAGGCCTCGAAACTGTCGCCTTGGGTTTCACCGGATTCCAGCGCGGCGTGCGCCAAAAACAAATCTCGGTCACTTAAGTTTTCTTCGTTGTCACCGTCGAATTCGAATTGCCGCGCTGCGTTAACCAGTTCCTTCAGATTTTCTACGCGGGCCTCAGCCTTTTCACTTTTTTCCTTTTCGTAATGGTCGATCAAACCGCTCTGTTCTACGGTCAACTGTGTTTGGTTGGCTAGAGATTGATCCGCGCATTGATCCGATATTTGGTCTATCAACGCTAAAAATCGTGCTAGTGCATTAGCGGCCCGTGCAGTCAGACTCTGTTCTGTCAGCAAATTGGATGCAGCTTGCCACAAAGGGATCTGCTGTTGGCGTGCCATATTTCGCACCAAATCCATTGTGCGTGTTCCGATACCACGGGTCGGTACGTTTGCCACGCGTTCGAATGAAGTATCGTCAGCCCGGTTGGCTAACAACCGCATATAGGCGAGTGCGTTTTTAATCTCTGCGCGATCGAAAAAGCGTAATCCACCATAAACCTGATACGGAACTCCACTGGCGATTAATTTTTCTTCGAATACGCGTGATTGAGCGTTAGATCGATATAAAATTGCCACATCGGCACAGGAGTTACCTTCATTACTCCATTGACGAATCCTCTCAATGACATAGTTGGCTTCGTCCAATTCGTTGAAGGCTGCATACAGGTCGATTGGCTCGCCGTCACCGTCTTGGGTCCACAACTGCTTGCCCAAACGGCCGTCATTTTTATCGATCAACGCGTTAGCTGCAGTTAAAATGTTACCAGTTGATCGGTAATTTTGTTCCAATCTTACCAAGCTGTGATTAGGAAAATCTTTTCTAAAGCTATATAAGTTTTCGACTTTTGCGCCACGCCAACCGTAAATGGATTGATCATCATCGCCTACGACAAATAAATTTTCGCGAATTCCCGCCAATAACTGTAACCAAGCGTATTGAATCGTGTTCGTGTCCTGAAACTCATCCACCAATATATGCTGAAAACGGTTCTGGTAATGATCCAATAGTGCAATGTTATCGCGTATGATTTCATGAGCCCGCAGCAATAGTTCGGCAAAATCGACCAAGCCTGATCGTTGACAAATTTCTTCGTAGGCTAAATAAACACGTAGCATTTGGCGTTGATAGGGATCAGCGGTTTCAACCAGGTGTTTCGCGCGCCGCCCTTCGTCCTTTTGTTGATTGATATACCATTGTATTTGCCGCGGGGGCCAGCGTGATTCGTCCAAATTAAGTGACGCCAGTACGCGTTTAATCACGCGGAATTGATCATCGGAGTCTAGAATCTGGAAGGTGTCCGGCAACCCCGCTTCGTCAAAATGGCGCCGTAGTATGCGGTGAGCGAGTCCGTGAAATGTTCCGATCCACGTGCCTTGGGCGGATTGTGCCAGCAACGATTCGACGCGCCCGCGCATTTCCGTTGCGGCTTTATTGGTAAAGGTGACGGCCAGAATTCCGAATGGCGATACAGATTTGACTTGTATCAGCCAGGCGATACGGTGTACCAAGACGCGAGTTTTGCCGCTTCCTGCCCCAGCCAATACCAATACGGAAGTGGAGTCAGTGGTTACTGCATCTCGCTGAGGCTCATTTAGCCCTTCTATTATTGATGTGACATCCATCAGGTTATTTTAACTGAACTGCCAAGTAAGTAATGGAACTTTTATGCGGCTTTGTCAGATGAAAGGAATTTAACTACGATCGCCAAACCGCGATATCAAGAATATTTGGGTTAATTACCAGAGCGCTTACAGAACTCCGCCAATGAAACTTGCAGAAATTCAAATTACCCTGCAAAATCAGTTGCTCACTAGAGGAGGGTATGCTATGAGTTTTGATATAAAAAAAGCAATTAAATTTGAAAAGAATGTTGGCAAAAAAGATCAGCAAATTCGCTATGGAGTGGGTTCTGTTTCGCTATTAATCGCGATGATCAAGGGAAACATCTTTTTTCTCCTATTGGGGATCTATCTGTTGGGGAGTGCGTATTTGACTTGGTGCCCTGTAATGTCGGGTATGAGCAAAAATACCAGCGATGCCGATCCAGCAAGTTAACGAGAATAATATAATTAGTGCAGCTGATATGGAAGCTGAATAGGTATTCAGGATAGATGATCGATCTAAACCGGCCACCGGTTCTGATTTCGGTGCCGGTTTAGATCGATGAGCAGCGCTTAGATTGTTATAATTCTACGTTTCACAACAACTTCAAGCTTGCGTTAAACGAAGGACTACGGTGCAGGGGCACCAGGATTGTCCATGGGTTGCTCCAGATTGGTGTTGATGTCTTCAACGTTTTGCTCGACAATCGTTGCTGCCTCGCCCGCTGCTTCCTCAGCATTTTCGGTTGCTTGTATAACTTCAGCGCCAGCTTCTTGCCCTGCTTCACCCAGTGTTTGAACCACATCGTTGGCAGATTCTTGCGTTGAATCTACAGCGGCCTCAGCAGTTTCAGTCGTTGTCGCTAAAACGTCAGTTGTAGTTTCGGAAACAGCATCTGCCGCAGAACTGGCAGCTTCTTTAGTAGCGTCGACTGCTTGCCCTGTTTTTTCAGCTGCTGTAGACGCGGCATTGTTTGCGGCTTCTTTTTGCTCTTCCGAACAACCCGTAATAAAACTGGCCGTGAACAAAAAGCTTAGCGCCGTAATCGAATTCAAGATTTTTGACTTCATTTAATTTCTCCCTACCTAGGTTATAGTTACGATTAGAAATCTATAGGCGAACGTCGAATGTCAGAATACTGCCTGGTTTGGGCAGCAATTTTTTGGATTTTATTCTCCTGGCGGACTGTTCCAGAACACATTTAAAATGCAACTCATTATCTATCTGGAGAATCCATAACTACTGGCCAACAACAATACTCAATTACGCACCTACAAAATCTTAAAATGCGGTGTGAATTACCGGCCTTGTAATATGCACCAGGATGGAGCTTATAACTTAGTAGAGGAATAATCAACTTTTTTCCTATAATCTATCTACTTATAACGGACTTCTAACAAATTTTCACGGTTGTGGTATTTGTGAATTTTCACTTGAATCCATGGCTTTAAAGCGGATTACAGGGTGCAAGAAATGGGTTTCGCAGGAGGAGATAAAGAATCTGCGTTTTACCCAACCATTAAGCGGATATTTTTTGACCGTCCTGGAATCAGGAGCTTGTGCACTGTGCATTAATGGAGTCACAAATTTATGAACCGGACTAAGATGGGTAAAAAAGCGGTTTTAAGGATTAATACCCGTTTATAATCGATCAAAAACATTCGATCGCTGTTTGGGGTTGGGGGGTACGAGGCGCGTACATTAATACGCCCAATAATTTCTTCAACATCTGTTAAATTTCGATATTCTGGTAAAGATGAACAACACGGGTCCCATAGGAATTTTCGATTCTGGGGTGGGTGGGCTTTCGGTGATGCGCCATATTCGTGAGCAACTGCCGAACGAGGATTTGATGTATATTGCGGATAATGCGCATTTGCCTTATGGAGACAAATCCAAAGCATTCGTTGCTCAGCGCTCGTTAAGCGTGGCAGAATTTCTGCGGGGCAAAGGCGCAAAAGCCCTGGTTGTTGCGTGTAATACCGCGACCGCCGCGGCAATAAATCTACTGCGTGATAGGTGGCGTAACCTACCAATAATCGGTATGGAGCCGGGACTGAAACCGGCTGCGGCGAGCACGACTACAGGTATCATTGGCGTGCTTGCAACCGCGGGGACCCTCAATAGCCGTAAATTTGATATTCTTAACGCACAAATCGATAACAGTATTCATGTTATTGCCCAAGCCTGTCCAGGCCTTGTGGAGCATGTCGAATCCGGAAATTTTGACGGTGAAGATACTCGGGAGCTACTTCAAGTCTATGTGTCTGCTTTACTCGAAAGGGGCGTAGATGCAATCGTGTTGGGTTGCACCCACTATCCGGTTCTAAAACCTCTAATCCGTGACGTAGCGGGTAACGGTATTGATATTATTGATACGGGTTCAGCGGTTGCTAGACAGGTTGTGAGGCGACTCGAAAAGGATGATTTATTACATCAACGGAACCACCCTGGGAAGGTCAGTTTTTGGTCTAGCGATAAAAGCGACAACCTGCACGTTGCTCTTTCGTCGCTTTGGAAACACGAAAAAATTAATCTTCAAAATTTGCCTCCAGAGTCCTGTGGTCTAGGAGAAAAATCAGTGCATCTATCCGAAAACCGTATTTGAATTGCGACGCCTGAACAGAGTAATTCGAAGACCAAAACGTAATATCACGAATCCTAATAATTGCTGAATGGCAATGGTCTGGATGGGTTATGCATCATTGAAAAGCGCTGCAGTTTCGGGTTTATTTGTCGGGCGTGATCGTCGAGATTGTCCCGTCGTCTGAGAATTGCCCGGATTGCGCCGGCCGCTATTGCGTTTTGGTTTATTCGAATTATGATGCGTCCTATTGCTAGAAGCGGATTCTTGCCAGGTTTTTCCGGTTGAACTAGCCGAGGTACTGTTCTTGCCACCTTTTCTGGATTGATTGTTGACTTTGCTGTGCTGTCTTCCGTTGCGTCCATTTTGAATGGGTTCAGGTTTTATGCGTGGATCTGGCTCGTAACCTTCCAGTACGACGCTGGGAATCTCGCGTTTCAGTAGCCTTTCGATATCGGCCAAAAGTTTGTGCTCATCTACGCAGACCAAAGAAATGGCTTCGCCCTCTCTGCCAGCTCGACCGGTTCGACCAATCCGATGCACATAGTCTTCCGGTACGTGGGGAAGTTCGAAATTTACAACGTGTGGTAGTTGCTCGATATCCAGGCCGCGCGCCGCAATATCTGTGGCGACAAGTATCCGCAGGTCACCGGTCTTGAAATTTGCGAGGGCACGCGTGCGGGCACCTTGGCTCTTGTTACCATGTATCGCTGCGGCGCTTAATCCGTCTTTCTCCAGTTGCTGCGCTAGTCGATTCGCACCGTGTTTGGTGCGGGTGAAAACCAGTACCTTGGACCAATTTTGCGAACCGATCATGTGACTCAGCAGTTCCCGCTTACGACTTTTGTCTACCGGGTGTACTACTTGGTCTATTTTTTCAGCGGTGCTGTTACGACGAGCGACCTCGATTAATTCGGGGCGATTGAGCAGTCTATCGGCAAGTGCTTTGATTTCACTGGAGAAAGTCGCGGAAAATAGCAAATTTTGTCGCCGGCCTTTTTCGGGCAACAAGGCAAGAATTTTGCGTATATCGTGAATGAAGCCCATATCCAGCATACGGTCTGCTTCGTCCAATACTAAAATTTCCACATGCGAAAGGTCCACTGTTCTCTGACCGACGTGATCCAATAACCTGCCCGGTGTGGCAACAAGGATGTCGATGCCGCGGCGAATTTTTTCAATTTGCGGATTGATCTTGACCCCGCCAAATACTATGGTCGAGCGAATGGGTAAGTGTTGACCGTAGATCGCAATGCTGTCACCGACCTGGGCGGCCAATTCCCGCGTCGGGGTTAGAACCAAGGCCCGAATTGGCCGTTGGCCCTTAGGTTGTAGGTTGTTTATCAACCGCTGCAACATGGGCAAGGTAAAACCGGCGGTTTTGCCGGTGCCAGTTTGGGCGCCAGCCATCACATCTTTGCCCTTTAAAATAGGAGGGATTGCTTTTAGTTGAATTGGGGTGGGTTTATTGTAGCCTTGTTCGCTGACAGCGCGCAGTATTTCAGCCGAAAGGCCGAGGGTATCAAATGACATTAAGAATTGTACTCCAGTCTTGCCCTCCCTGCGGCAGCCATTGCTGGCGGGAGTCGGTTTGGGCTGGATAAAAGGGATCTTGTGTTAGCGGAACCCCCGCGATTATGGAGGGGTGAACGGCTCAAGAATCGTTCCGGCGGCTCGGAGCCGCAAAGGGCGCTAACCGACCAGGCACCCGGATAATCTATTAGTATATCAGAGAAGTGACTATTTCTTGGCAAAGTCAGGCTATCCAAATTTCCCAATGGCATGATTAAATGTAACTGGGATCGATTTCTCAGTTAGCGAGGTTTTCATCCAAGCATACAAACGTATTGCTTTTGGTTGGTTTCGCTTGGTATTGTGTCCCGGTAATAGAGCCTTTGGTAAAGGTGGGCTATTTGCAAATGAGCAGAGATACAATAAGAAATATTCGGTTTTTATGAATACACGAGCGAATCAACATTCGCTCTTAATGTGCAAGATTAGCGGAGGGTGCAAATGATAAAACTCTACCAGTTTGCCCGCACCTGGGGCATTCCAAATCTGGGGCAATTTAATGTTAAGGTCGAAACTTACATGCGTATGGCGGATATTCCTTATGAATTGGTTGAAACACTGCCACTAAAGGGTCCCAAAGGGAAATTACCGTATATAGAAGACAATGGAAAGAAAATTGCCGACTCGACATTTATTATTGAACACCTGAAGGAAACTTACGGTGATTCGCTAGATTCAGCGCTGACCGCTCAACAATTAGCGGTTGGTGTAGCGATCCAGAGATTGTTAGAGGATCACCTCTATTGGGTTGGAATGTATACGCGTTGGTTATATACCGAAGACAACTGGCAAACAAATAAGACCGCTATTTTTGGCGGTATGCGACCGGTGATAAGAGATATTGCGGCATTCGTATACCGAAGGTTTATCATTGCCAAACAAATTCGCGGTCATGGGATGGGCCGGCATTCTAGCGAGGAAATTTTTCGCTTGGGGGAAGCCGACCTGGACGCACTGTCGGACTTGCTCGGCGATAATCCCTATTTTATGGGCGAATCCCCGACCAGTGTTGATGCTAGTGCTTTCGGTGTGTTGATTAACACGATGGGTTGCCCTATCGAATCACCGGTCAAAGAGTACGCGTTGACGAAGCCAAATTTATCTGCCTATTGTGATCGGATTAAGCAACAATATTTCCCGGAAATTAGTGGGGCGTCTTAGCGCAATTTATTTCCAGAACATCAATCGTTCTTTAATCGGTCTTTGTGCGGGTAGCTTATTTTTGTAATGTTCGATATGCCATTCGATTAGATCCTTCAGGCTTAGGAATTCTCGCAGAGTTTTCAGAGATTCGATATTTCCGGGCGTGTCGGCTCAAGTCGATTGTTTTGTTGCTATCAGTCTCTAGGTCAAAGAATAATTTGGGCTGTGTTTTGAGCATCTGTTCGAATTTGGCTGTATAAGGTTTGTTGGCAATCAGGACGATTTCGTAGTCGATATCTTCAGTAGCTTGGGGCATGGCCGATTCGGTTCTTGTGCCGACGGCAGGGATGCCACCGCTGCTACATGAATGTATTTACGCGGTGACTTGAAGGTCAGATAGGAAACAACCTGTGGTTTGTATGGAGCGAAAATAAATTCAATTCATTCAGCAATTGCCAAGCCGTTGTTTAATATTATCCACGGTTCTCAATCTCCAGTTTTAGTAAAGCGGATTTGATACCCAGCCCACCGCCGAATCCAGTCAAGTGTCCGTTCTTGCCAATGACCCGATGGCACGGGATAAGAATAGGCAAAGGGTTTCTGCCATTGGCGGCTCCGACAGCACGAACGGCGTTTGGTTTGCCGATGCTTTCGGCAATTGCGCTGTAGCATGTGGTCTGACCATAAGGAATAGTGAGTAAGGCCTGCCATACCTGTTGTTGAAATATCGTTCCGGTAGGTCTCAATGGGATATCAAATTGACGTCGTTCTCCGGCGAAATACTCTAACAATTGGTTTTCGACTGCGGCGAAATATCGTTTATTGTATATCCAATCAGGGTCAGGCTGTCGGTGTCTGCACCCTGTTGGAAAGTTGATTAATCTAACAGCGTCTTTATCACCCGCAATCAACAGCTCACCTATGCGGGTTTCCAGTAAAGAGTAAAACATCGGGTCATTAGGCGTTGATCTTACGATCAATTTTGCTTCCATTTTGAAAAGATATAATTGTAACGTTGCGCAATCGATTGTCACTAGTACACGCTAATTCGCTTGACAGTAAAATCGCTGAATGGCCGAGTCTTTCTGGGTGTTGTGAGATGTGCTGTGTTTTTTCTGGCAGAAGACGTAGATTTGTTCATAAATCCAATCGCCTTTACCCGTGTAGATGAATGGAGCAGAGAAGATCAGCTGATTGCGGCGTGTTTCGGGAAAGATATATTGGGACTATCTTGCTTTATTCAAGAAAAATCGGGCCTTAGCTTGCTATACCGCGATTGCGTTGGGTGTGTGAGGAATACTCCGCGTTCTGACTCCATTCGAAATTGTTTTTTTCCGGGTGCCATTGTGTACCGTAAAACGGATAGTTCCAAGCTTCCATGGTGCTGACAAAAAAATTGGCCTGCGGGCGCCTCATTGTAGGAAAGCAATTCAAAAAACGAATAGAGCGTGTGGTTCGACTTGAATTCGGAGCCTAGCAGGCCATGATCATGTGAGTTGAAGGTGATGGGCTGTGTGCGATGCGCTAGCACAAGATTTGGCGGAAATGATCGAAACAGCCGGCTTTGTTGCGCTCCAGGAGTCAACCGCAGAGAAAGCGCCAAATTGGGTAATAGTCACCGCGGTCGTTTGCTTGCTTGGCAAGGTTCCATAGAAACTCCCCTTCTTCTGTATAAATTTCATCGGGATCGATATCCTGATTGCCGCCGGGGAAAAGAATCCCGTTTGCCTGTGCAAATATTTCGTCGTAATAGGCTTTCGTCTGGTTCAGCAGAATGGGTAATACGCGTCCGCTAGCCTGACCGATCCATGTCACATAGCTTGCTGGAATCATATAGCGGTAGGCCTAAAGCTTGGCTTTTACCTTCGGATCGATAGTGTTAGACGTAGTAATAGTATTGGTTTGTTGGCTGAACACACCGATGACCGGACGGAGATTCTGCTTCTTGATTGACAGGTTATAAGTGCGTGCGAGTGCGGTCGTTGTTCCCATGGAAAAACAAACGACCAATAAAAAGCTATTAATGATCTTGGTTATGAATGCATCGGTGCTTATCATACTGGCTAAGCCGATTGATCAGCGTAAATTGGGTATTGAGTCCAAGGTATTTCAGGACCGATGCCTAGTGGCGTTAGCTATCCCGCCGAACATAAATTAGGTCGGGCGGGATAGCTCGGGGGGACTTGGTTAATGTTCTGTAACGTGACGGGTGATTACGATTGCGTTGGTATCGGATTCATCATGACCGACGACCAATACCATCGTTTTACCTTCTTCTAAAGCTTCAATTTCCGTGGATACCAAATCAAACTCATAAGCGGGTGCATCGCTTTTGGACATGCGCGTTGCATAATCCCGTGCGGGCCCTGCATCCGTAAATATTTCTTTATAAATCATAGCTAAACCTCCACGATCAATAATGACATACAAGCCCTTTACAAGGTTGGTCTTAGGGCAGATTTCCGGATAATAATGGTGTAATTAACGTCCTAATGGACTGGCAAAGCAATGAGTCAGACTTTTTTGTTGGCCTATTATTCAAGACACTTTGTTCCCGCGTTAGTTCAGCGCAGCCCTCCGCATGTAGGCCTCCGGAGCTGAAGTATATCGTTTAATTTGATCGCAATAATCGTCAATCCCTATGGTCTTAAAAAGCTGGATGTACGTTTTGTATTCTTGCAATAACGCGCGATTTTTCAAATGGCGAATAAAGGTCGTGGCTAAACGTTGTTTCTGTTTATGGGTTAGCTCAATCTGGCGTAATTTTCTCGCCATGCCTTCGCGAATGTATCCACTATTGCTAATCATGACGTTTGCTTCGAAATAGCTGACCGAGAGTTCTATACAAGCTTTATCGTTGGACCCAATTCTGTCGGCAACCGAATCCATGATATTAAAGACCCAGGTTTTACTGCATTGGCTATAGATTTTTGGTTGCAAGTCAAAGTCTTCTGCTCGCCCCAATTGATGCGCCAGCTTGCGATAGCGTTCCATCACTGAGTCATTTGACCAAATACCGCCTGAATTATAATCAAGATGCATCTGATTGAGTTTGTTCGGATACATAGATTCGCGTAACAAATAACCTAAGCCGAGCGACGTGATTCAATCGGTGTACTCTTTCTATGAATCGATCCATTTCCGCGATACCATTCGAACAACAATAATTCTATATGCGTAGTGCCATCGTAGGACGATTTACCATGAATCCAATCTTAGCTGTTTTTGCCAATCGTGCGCCGTGAGGATTGTACTGATTAGCGATGCCTGGCACCCTCAGGTCAACGGAATTGTCACGACACTGACAAATACCTGCAAAGCATTGCGCGAATTGGGGCATACGGTTAAGTTAATCGATACAAGCCCATTCCGAACCTGGCCTTGCCCAGGATATGCTGATGTCAGGCTGGCCTTTTTGTGCGGACCGAAGTTGCGGCCAATTATCGAAGCGTTTGAACCCGACGCGCTGCATATCGCGACCGAGGGCGCGGTAGGTTACGCTGCCCGCCGTTATTGCCGGTATAAAGACTACGACTATAGCACGTCGTTTCATAGTCGTTACCCGGACTACCTCAATCTGCGCATTGGTTTTCCACGCAGTGTCAGCAACGCCTATTTGTGGTGGTTCCATCGAAAAAGTTCGCGGGTCATGGTCGCGACTGAATCGTTACAAAAAGAATTAGAATCCAACGGATATCAAAGATTGGTTCGCTGGTCGCGCGGAGTAGATACAGATTTATTTTGTCCGCGAAGCGAGGAATTTATTCAAGATGAAGGCCCTATCTTCATGTATACAGGCCGAATTGCCTTGGAGAAAAATGTCGAGGCTTTTTTAAAACTTAAACTCCCTGGCACCAAGTACGTGGTCGGGGATGGGCCGCAACGCCGGGAATTTGAAAATCGATATACCGAAGTGCGGTTTGTTGGCTATCAAAGCGGTCAGTCGTTGGCCCGTTATATGGCTGCGGCGGATGTGTTCGTATTCCCGAGTCACACCGATACTTTCGGATTGGTGGTGTTGGAAGCTCTTGCTTCGGGTGTACCGGTTGCCGCGTACCCGGTTCAAGGCCCTGGCGACCTGATTGACGATCCAGCCGTCGGAATTCTGGATAACGACCTGCGTCGTGCGGCACTCAGGTGTTTGGAGTTGAAGGCAGATGATTGCCGGCGTTATGCCTTACGATTTTCATGGGAAAATTGCGCGCGGCAGTTCGTCTCAAATCTGACGATTCTGGATAAGGGGCGCAATATTTGGTAGAAGAGTTGGGTTTGGCTAGCGGACTTTTGTCGCGATTTTTAATTCGCGGGATTTGGGAAAAAAATCAAACTTCATTCAGCGGTTTCGTGGGGTCATTGGTCTTTTAGCGAATCATTGACCGCGTCAATTCCCGCTTGGGCGCATTGTTCATCTTGGTCGGATGTTGCGCCGCTCACGCCAATGCCGCCTATTAAGACGCCGGACTCGGTTTTTATTGGTAAGCCCCCAGGAAAAAGACTACAACCCCCGGAACCAACTCGATACCTTGCGGGCGCTTAGGGTCTTTGTAGGCGATATTCTCACCTAAAAACCTTGTTGGGTAAGGCAGCAATACCGAACTTCGGCCTTTGAGTTGCGCGATTTCAATGCTGCCGAGGTAAGCATCATCTTGTCGCTGAAAATATTTGAGGTTGCCGCCCTCATCAAATATCGCGATATTTAATGGACGCCAACCCTCCGATTTAGCTTTAGCGTCACATGCCTGCGCCATTCGTTGAGCTATCGATAAGGTCATCACCGGTTTGGTTGGCAAAGCGTAGACCGGTAGATTTATACCAAAATATAAGGTCAACAAGATGAAACGTTGAATTTGTCGGGTTGTGATGCACATCATGTTACTCCTATTATCCTATTGAAATCGTTTGTGGCGAGTACTTATTGCTGAGTCGGTTGGCCACAGACAGCTAATCGGCTGCCGGGTGCCTGAGCTGGATCAACCCATAATACCGCCAGCCCGGATTTCTCACCAGAGGACGAGATGATCACACAGAGATTTGTTTTCACGAGGGTTTTCTGACCGAACGGAATACGGATTGTGTTTCCGAGGGAAGAAAATCTCTCGTGGAAACAAGGATTAAGCGAGGGCTTGGCATTCTGGCGGGAAATCCGGGCTGGAGTACAATGAGGCCTATGGGCAAAGTCAGCGATATCAGCAATACGATGAAACGGTGCGAATGGGTGCGCAATGCATCGGAAATTGAAATTCATTACCACGATAGCGAGTGGGGCGTGCCTTGCTTTGGTGACCAGTTGTTGTTCGAAATGTTGATATTGGAAGGGGCACAAGCGGGTTTGTCATGGTCGACAGTACTAAATAAGCGGGAAAATTATCGGTTGGCCTTAGACGGTTTTAATCCGGAAAAAATTGCGCGATACGGCGATCGCGAAAAAGTACGCCTAAGAAATAACCCAGGTATTATTCGCAATCGACTTAAAATTGACGCCGCTGTAAACAACGCAGTCGCCTTTTTGCAGGTGTTGAACGAGTTTGCTTCATTTTCGGAATTTATCTGGCAGTTTGTTGACGGCGAACCGCGTATTAATAATTGGAAACATCACGCCCAGATCCCAACATCGACACCCATATCGGAACGAATGTCCAAAGCACTGAAAAATCGGGGGTTTAAATTTGTCGGCCCGACCATTTGTTACGCGTATATGCAAGGAATAGGTATGGTAAATGACCATACCTGCGATTGCTTTAGATACGCGGTGCTAGCTAAGCAGGTTCGGTCATAAAAGTTATAAACTAAAAGCCTATTCCGAAGGTGTCGTCAAGCTGGTAGAATTCGCGCTTTTTTGCGTCTATTCTATTGACTACTCTCAATTCTCAGCAGCGGGCCGCTGTGACGACCGTGGACCTACCGTTATTGGTACTCGCCGGTGCCGGTACCGGCAAAACTCGCGTTATCACCGAAAAAATTGCGCATTTGATCGACCGCGGAATCCCAGCCCGCAATATCGCCGCGATAACCTTTACCAACAAGGCGGCACGCGAAATGAAAGCGCGTATTGGAAAATTGATGGGTGGCGGTAAACTGCGTGGACTGCGGGTTTCCACGTTCCATGCGCTGGGTTTGAACATCGTCCGTATCGAACATAAAGCTTTGGGCTTTAAACCGGCGATATCGATTTTCGACGAGCAAGATCGGTCTTCGCTAATTCGCGATCTAATCGAACATGACGGACATGGTTTGTCCGTGGAGGATTTCGAAGCCGTTGCCGGCCAAATCGGTCGTTGGAAAAATGATTTCGTGACCCCAGAACAAGCCGTGCAACTTGCTGACCCCAGTCAAACAGGTGCCGCGCTGCTTTATCAAGAATATAGTCAGCATTTGCAGGCTTATAATGCGGTAGATTTTGATGATTTGATTTTCAAGCCGGTACAGCTATTCGCACAGCAACCGAAAATTCTGGAGAAATGGCAAAATAAAATTCGTTATTTGCTGGTCGACGAATATCAGGATACCAATTCGACGCAATATCAATTGGTCAAGCTTCTGGTTGGCAAATTGGGACAGTTTACCGTGGTTGGAGACGATGACCAGTCCATCTACGCTTGGCGTGGTGCGCAACCCGAAAACCTAGCCAGGTTGATCAGTGATTTCCCAAGGCTCAAGGTCATTAAGCTTGAGCAAAATTATCGTTCAAGCGCACGCATACTAGGTGCTGCGAACAAGCTGATCGAGCACAATGCCCATGTTTTTGAAAAAAAATTATGGAGTACCCACGCGATAGGCGATCCGCTTCGAGTCATTAAGCACCGGGACGAAAACGCCGAAGCGCAGCAGGTGGCATCAGAAATCGTGCACCATAAATTTAATCACGCTGCCCGATTTGAAGACTATGCGGTCCTGTATCGGGGTAACCATCAATCACGCCTGATCGAGCAGGCGTTTAGAGAACAAAATATACCCTACTGCCTAACCGGCGGGACATCGTTTTTTGGCTACGCTGAAGTCAAGGACGTTGTGGCTTATCTGCGGATATTGACCAACCGAGAGGACGACCGGGCTTTTCTGCGAATTATCAATACGCCGCGTCGCGAAATAGGACCAAGTACCTTGGAAAAATTGGGGACGTACGCGAATACCCGTAGAATCGGATTGTTCGCGGCGTGTTTTGAATTGGGTTTGGAGCAATATCTGGCGTCCAACGCAGTAACCAGGTTGCGTAAGTTTTGTAAGCTTATTCTAAATACTGGTGAACGAATTGAGCGAGCTGATGCCTTCGCGGAAATAGAAGGATTTTTGAGTGAGATAGACTACGAACAGTGGCTCAAGGAAAATAGCGCGAGCGATAAAGTAGCGCAGCGCAGAATTCGAAACGTCCAGGAATTAATTGCCTGGCTCAAACGATTGTCCGGCGGAGGCAATGACCAATTGAGTTTGGCCGAAACGGTTTCCAAGATGATACTGTTGGATATGCTGGACCGAAATCAGGAAGAAGACCAATGCGATCAGGTCAACCTATTGACCTTGCACGCGGCCAAGGGTTTGGAATTTCCCTACGTTCACATGGTGGGTGTTGAAGAAAATCTATTACCGCACCAGTCCAGCGTGGAGGTACAGAATATAGAAGAAGAACGTCGTTTGGCTTATGTCGGTATCACTCGGGCACAAAGGAAAATTACGCTTCACTATTGTACTCAACGTAAACGGTATGGTGAGATGGTTAGTTGCGAACCCAGCCGATTTTTGGATGAGCTGCCTGCTGAAGATATCGAGTGGCCGGATAAAAATGAGCTAGATCCTTCGGTTAGAAAAAAGCGCGGCCAAGCTAACCTGGCACAACTTCGGGATTTATTGAATACACTATAAATCTTTGTAATTGGATTGCGCTGTGAATTGGTATTTCATCGGGACTGAATTTGGTTGATCGCGTATTGAATAGCTAAGGTACCTGACTTATTTGTTGTATCTGCAGCAATCAAAATTAAGGATAAAAAGTGGTGTTATTCAAGCTCCAGTTATCCTATGGCAAGTTGTGTGTCCGAGTTGGTGTAGCCACGTCAATCGCCGATGGTTGGGATATTTCCGTCGCGGTCGGAGATATCGCCAATGTGTGGTCCGTGGCGGGTTTCGACCGCCTTATCGCCGCTGCGTTGAGGACCCGCACGACCGTTTGAATACGGGCATGCGGGTCCTAGCTTGCAGCGTTTCAGCGCCAAAAGCCGGCAGGTTTGCTTAATCGACGACCCAGCAACCTTCCTCGCCGGGATTCGGACAGAAAACCAGTTTCAGATCGCAGAAATCGAAGTCCGGATCCTCGACATTCGAGCAATCCCAGAAGGTGCCGACAAAGGGAGCGGAGGTGGTGCCGTCATTTCCCGGAATTTTTGCGATCTGAAAATCCTTTATCGAAGCATCACGTATGAGCGCAATCCTTGGCACATCACGCGAGCCAATCGGCGCTTGCAGCACAGTGGCATCAGATGCCGCAAATACTACGTTTGCGTGCATGAACAAAATGATCGCCGTCGTCGCGGCGCCGATCGCGATAGTGAACTGTTTCATCCTAATTGACATCCTAATTACTCCTTTAATATGTGCCGTTTTGGGCATGTTGGGTTGGTCGTTACAGTCTTTCTAAATTCCGGTATCGACACGCCAGCAAAACATCAATCCGCTTGATGCATCGGATAGCAGAAGACAAAGAGACGATCGAGAAAACCGTAAGGTGGTTTTCTCTGTGTTTTAATGTATTCGAATTCGACAGAGATGTATGTTAAATAATTCACTGAACTAGAAATGCATACCGTGATATGCTGACACACGGTTGGAATTAATAGGGGTCAGAGTAAAACTAAACAGATCCTCCAGAATTTATTGGATCTCGATTGTTCGTGAATGAATAATATTTTCGACAAAATCCCTACCTGTCTCAAGCAAGAAATAGTCGAGCCACTGATCGAGCAAGATTCGGTAAGAATAGAACGTATTATATCGAAAGGGCATAAATCACCGGAAGCGGGTTGGTATGATCAAGACCAAAACGAGTGGGTGATGGTGTTACGTGGTGAAGCGATTTTGGCTTTTGAAGGTGCGTCGTCAATTACCCTGAAAGAGGGTGATTTTGTCGATATAAAGGCACATAGAAAACACAAAGTCGAATGGACCGATCCAGCTATTGAAACAATTTGGTTAGCGGTTCGTTATTCAGATTAATTAATTTTATGGTAATAGATCCATGGGATTATATTTATGACAAGATTTGACTCTTTTGGGTGTGCATAAATTTTCTAACGGTAAATTTGGTATGCAAAAACTTGCTCGTCCTATATTCGGTATAATTATTGGATTGATGGTCTCGACCGCTTCGAATGCGGCAAATAAGAACGATATTGTCGGGGTCTGGGTTGATCAGGCCGGTGATGGGCTAATCGAGATTTTGGCGCAGGACGGCAAGTATATCGGTAAAATTGCCAGCCGTACCCGCCCTACCGGTCCTCTGCGAAAGGATATTCACAATCCGGATCCTGTCTTGAGAACCCGTACATTGTTGGGGCTTGCTATCATGGGCGGGTTGACCTATCAGGGCCATGACAAATGGACCCGGGGTTGGATTTATGACCCGGATAATGGCAAAACGTACCATTGCGAGATTAGCTTGGATAATATAAACAAGCTTGCTATTCGAGGTTTCATTGGTTATTCGTTGTTTGGCGAGACCCAAACTTGGACGCGGAAAAAGTAGCGGGAGAACCTGCAAAATTAATCTGTGTGATACCCGCGCAGATGTTTCACTGTGTTGCGCTGGGATTCTTATCCAATTTCTTAGGGATTCTCCGGTATAAGAAGCGGTCCGGTTAGACATGACCTCATTTTGGTTCGTTTTCGCATCAAAACATTGTAACCACACAGTTGCCAAACGGTTTTTACCAAGACTGGAGCTTATCCAAAGCTATCCCATTGGATAGACTGATCGTTGGTTGCTGATTCCGTAGCTGTCAATAATACCCGCATTAGCAAAGGGTGAAGCTATACTCCTGATTTCTCTGGGACTCGCATTGAGTCTCGGGTCTGCATAATTCATCGATGTAGGAAATTGATGGGCATGGATGAACGATGATCGATAAAAAATGGCGTAAAAGGAGGGTTCTAGGTTTCTGTACCGCCGTTGTTATAACAACTTCCATTCCCATTGTTCAAACAGATATTCTGGTGTACTGGAAGGCTGCACAACGAGCATACAATCACGACACGGATCCGTATGATCGACAACCTGGAGATGTCTTGCCGGTAGTTTATCCGCCGACCGCGCTGTTTATGCTGTATCCATTGAGTCAGTTGGATATAGACCAATCCGTTTCTGCGATTCTGCTTGCTGTGATTGTTCGCCTAAGGGTGTTAACGGGATTAGACGAATATAATAAATAGCGCGATATTATTTAACTTTATTTTTAATGAGCGCGGTTAACATTTAAGAGCAATGCCCGCCGCTCCATTTATTGCAAGCATTTCGCCAGCGGCGAGAGCATATTAAACGCTTCTGTTGTTCCACTGGGCACGAATACAAGCGTATCCAGAGTACATATTACCGTCCTTTGATCGCAGGCGATTTCTACACTTCCCTTTGACCACGAAAAATGCTTCATCCCAGCCATCGCGATGTGGTACCCCATGCTTATCGATCCGGTCCAATATGTGATTTTATATCCTTTTGCGTCTTGTTTTGAAGCGAGAAGCGTAACTGAGCGATCAATCTTAGTCCACCGGATTTGTTCTCCCTAAGATCGCTATTTTCGGATAGATACTTAGTATTTTCTTCATTGAGTCTGAGGGGTGCGACAATTTGTCACTTTACAACCTTGGCACGAGTATTACTATTGCTACCAACTCAAGGACCCATAAGTAGGGCTTGGGCAAATCAAAATTAGATAATAATTGGAGATATTAATATGGCTGCAACATCTGCAAATGTAACATCTGCAAGTGCTGAAGCTCCGTTGCTTGATAAACGGAATCTTTGGGTATTTGCTATCGGTATGTATTGCCTGTACTACATTATTGTTCGTTGG
>Ga0209992_10000414_pt1 | contig 57791 bp, 38 predicted proteins | sample 2SBtaG_2_FD_182564 | JGI IMG/M metagenome (GOLD analysis project Ga0209992, IMG submission 182564) | Deep subsurface microbial communities from Kolumbo volcano to uncover new lineages of life (NeLLi) - 2SBTROV12_ACTIVE470 metaG (SPAdes)... | ecosystem: Environmental > Aquatic > Marine >... | reverse complement strand
TATCCTCAATAAAATTCTAGCAACCGCCCTTTGGTGGGCACAACTTATCTCCATAACTGCAAAAAACACAACAGTCACCTTCTTTGGGTTTCAGAGTAATTTTACAATTATTACACTGATGGAAGAAAAGGCAGCTATTAGTCGGCATTTCAATTGATTCAGTGTGACTACACTCAGGACATGTCAAGTTACTTTCAACCATGCTAATTCCTTCTTTTCGGCTTCAATTTTTTTTCGTCTGAATGTCAATCGCGCAGTATTCATGTTCTGACTTGAATCTCTTTAATGCGATTGTATAGTTAAAGAAATTGGTTGATTATTATTATACACTAATCCAATTTTTATCTCTGCAGATGACTTCGATTTTGATTGTCAAATGCCAGCGATGACTTGAAAATGCCGAGCCACCTCGTGTCACATGAGTGGTACTTATGGACACTAAAATGCTTGAAGAAAATGCCAATAAATTGGTCTCACCTGGGCGAGGGATTCTAGCCGCCGATGAAAGTACGGGGACAATGAGTAGCCGACTCCAAGGGGTTGGGGTAGATCCATCAGAAGAGGCACGCCGATCTTACCGTGCTAATTTGTTTGCAACATCTGGTTGTGAAACTGCGGTCAGTGGTGTTATTCTCTTTGACGAAACCATCAGACAAATGATGGACGATGGAACTGCAATACCCGATTACATGATTGCTCAAGATATTCTTCCAGGCATTAAAGTTGACACAGGTGCTCATCCACTGGCTAATCATGAAGGAGAAAAAATCACAGAAGGTTTAGATGGATTGAGAAGTAGATGTATTGAATATTTCAATATGGGTGCACGATTTGCCAAATGGCGGGCAGTCATCACGATTGCTGATGGAATCCCTTCACAGGCTTGCATAACTGCAAATGCGCATGCATTAGCGCGCTATTCAGCAATTTGTCAAGAACAGGGTTTGGTCCCAATAATCGAGCCAGAAGTGTTGATGGATGGAGATCACGACGCTGGACGTTGTTACTCTGTCACTGCAAATATACTAACAGCAACATTCGCCGCTTGCGAAGACCAGGGTGTTCACATTCCCGGTGCTTTGCTAAAACCAAATATGATAATTGCTGGAAAAGATTGTACACACCAAATTTCAAGAGAAGAAGTGGCACAACTAACCCTCAAATGTTTACATGAGAATGTACCCAAGAATTTACCAGGGATAGTTTTCCTTTCAGGCGGGCAATCAGATGAGGACGCCACCGCCCATCTTAATTTGATGAATGCGATGGAAGAAAACCCACCGTGGCAACTTTCGTATTCATACGGTAGGGCTCTACAAGCAGCAGCACTCCAAACTTGGGCTTCGGGAACACCAGAAGATAGCCAAAATGCATTTTCACATCGTGCCAAGATGAACAGTCTTGCACGATCTGGTGATTGGGACATATCACTTGAGAATTGATTGCTTAACTTGTGAACAATATTGTTCACTGAATTATCCCTTCAGGCACTTGAAAATTATTTGATGCACGATCTTTAAGGAGACCTGAAAGATTTTCTCTCTTGAGTGAACTTGATAATAGAATCATAGTCTTCCAAAATGCCGAGTTACCCTTTCTAGGGCATAATAGATGGCTACGATTCTGTTGTGACACTTGTCATTCAGAAGCCAGGTTCATCTTGGTCAAGGAGAAATGGTTGACCAGGTTTCCATTCTGGGTGCTTGTCCTTTACCCAGTCGACAATTGCCCACTCACAGATATCATATCCACCTGAAAGTATTCCACTTCTCTTGATGTACCCCACCTTCACGATGTCTTTATCTTTGGAGAGAACATTACCTAGTTGTTGGCTTGTTGTGCCGTGACGCATTGTAGTGTTGATGTGCTCAAGAATTTCTGCTGTGTTGCGCGGTCTTTCAGAGAGGAACGCCTTAATTTTCTGTCTGATTCTAACTGTCTTCATTTATTTTCACCTTTTCCTCCGAGTCAATCAACGGAAGTCCACAAGGGGACTTTACACCGTCTGACCTGAGCGAATGCTGTCACTGATATAACCGTTGCCACAGATGACGCATAGTTGTTACAGATAGTGACATATTTATTGCATGCTTAGAGAATAAAATAATCGGTGAGTTAGTAAAACCTAACGTTCTCCAGTGGAAATGTGTAATGAATGGTAACTAAAGAAACAATTGAAGTACTGCGAACAACCCCCGCATAACTAGCCCCCTGTTGAGGTGTCGGAGATGTCCTTATGGCCAAGAGTGGTAATTCTGTGACCTATTCCCGAATTCGAGGAAGTTATCGAAGACGGTTATTGGACCATCTGTCCGATGGTCCTTCAACAGTCACAGGTTGTAGTAAAGCCGTTGGGTTGCGTTTGCCACATGCGTCTGCAGAATTGAAGAGAATGAGGGCAGAAGGCCTTGTTCAGTCAGATTCTGGGCCTGGACAAAGAGGAGCAAAACAACATCTCACAGCGGCAGGATGGCAAGTTTTCATCGGTGATGAGTTGGCTAGATTATCCGAAAGTAGGGTTGATTTAATTCCCGAACACGCAGTTGGAAAATTACTTGCAAAAGATGGCCCACAACTATTACTTGCTTACACGAAACCTCTCTCTAGCCCCCTGATTCCAATGCCTTGGAGCGCCGATTTTAGCCAATCTGACCAAGCATCAATCTCTAGTGGAACTCAAGGGGTGAAGGACGGGTATGTTTGGGCAGTCGCACGTGAAGCTGAAGTGAGATGGTATGATTTGGAAACCTTAGAGCAAGTTTCCACACCTACCTGGGACCAATCTACTTCCTCATTGTCAGATTGGGTAGAACCATCTCCTGTGATTGGATTAGTTCGCGCACGATTATTGGACCCACGCCAATCACTCAAATTAGCAATTGGCAGTTGGTTTGGTGAACCACCAATAGAAGGGTGGCCTGATCTTCCAATGCCGATGGGCGAATCAGAATCTTGGACCCTTGGTACTGCACATGAATCAGCCCCCCCACTCCAGTCACAATGCCCAATTTGTGCAATCTTGCCGGACAGACTTTCCACAACCACCCTACTTTCGGCGGCTTCTAGCGGTGCTCTCGTAATTGCAGAGGCATCACTATTAGGACGTCAAGGTGATGTCTTACCTCTTTCAATTCTTGAATCATGGATTAATCGAGCTCATCCTCGGCTCTCACAGACAGAACGTAGACACCGATTACAGGGTTTGACCCAAGCGATACGTAAAGGACGACGTAAACGAAGTGGTAACATCAGAGTTGAAGAATCAACTTGGAGGCGATTTCAATCAGATTGGCCCAATAGTCAGTGGAGCGAGAAAACCGATGTAGAGAACACAATTATCGACGTTCAGGGATTATCTTCCGCGGCTTGGCTTTCTTTGATAGATTGGTCTTTGTCCCGTCAAGAAACAACTCCGGTAGTATTGCAATACCCTCCAGACCAACATGACACTGGACAATTGCACTCCATCTTTCAAGACCCAAGAACTAGATTAGCAATTCTCTCTGGGGAGCCAGAAGAATCACTGGCCTACCCCACACTTAGGCCCGACCCGATTAGGCCTCTCTCTTGGTACCTGTTGAAATTGGCTGGAGATGTTGAATTACCTTGCAAGGTGACACATCGGCCACCACCCAGTTTCACATCCCCTCCTCCACTTTGGAATCCTCCAACCACTGCTTCAAGTTTACAGGAGGTTGTTTTAGCGGCGAAAATTGCTGCCGGCGGTTCAGCACCACCTAATGCAACCGAAGAATCATCCGAAGAAATGAGAATGTTTGCCGCATCTCTTAGATATCCCGAGGGTGATGCTGATTGGGCTGATAGAATTGAAGCCGTAGATCCTTTAGCAGCATGGATTGCTTGTCCAGAAGAAAATCGATGGGCCTTATGGCGTCGACAGGGCATAAGGTTGGGTTCAGAATGGATTCCTCTGCTACAAGTAGAGGAAGTTCCAATAGAATATCTAGCTGAAGTTGCAGGTACAGCCCCTTATGATTGGCAGGAATCTGCCCACAATCACCTTGTACAAAGAATTCGCAATGAAGATGATTTAGCATTGAGATTGAGAACTCTAATTGATTCCCATAATTTCAGTGATTCAGCCTCGGCTTGGCTTACATCCACTCTGCTTTCACAGGTTGCATGGTTACCATCAGAACTCACTGATGATTTGGCGAGGTGGGCGCCAAATAGTATTTCGAAATCTTTGCCATCAAATATAATTCCAGCTTTAATCGGATTAAATTGGCTGTCTTCTCAAGGAGCATTAGATGATACTTGGGTCAAGAAAGTTGAGGACTCTCAGAGATCATCACAACTTATCCACGGATGGACATCACTACTATCGATAGTGAGAGAAGAAAGAACTCCAACTATTGAGGAAATTAGAGAAATCACAACTCTCCCCCTTGAATGGTGGGCTCCATTTTCACCACTATTGCTCAATACAATTACTGACGGGACAGGTGGACGGGATGTTCTAATTATGGAAAAAATTCCTTGGGCGGCAGCTCTTTTCCGACCAATTGGTGAGTTACATACTATTCCTGGAATAGGTGATGTTGAACACCCAGGGTGTCCTTCAGACCTTGTTTCGCGTTTAGAGCGGATTCTACAAGGAGTTGATTTTGATGAAGAGTTGCATGGATTTGCAGAGTTGACTGACATTATTAATGCCTTGAAATCAATATTACTTGGGACAAAACCTGTTGTCGGGAAAATTCATCCAATGGTTGGATGGTTATTGCAACCCAGCGAACTTTGGCCAGCCTTCACTGCTTCTGAAATTATCAGCGGCGACTCAGAAATATCAACAAGATTAGCAGCGGGAAAAAGTGGATACCATTCTGGACTAAGAGAGTCTCCTCAAAGGCGATTATGACCATTTTTCACCTATAAGAGGATTCAAAAGGGGTGGATTTACCCAAAAGTTTGCCCCGGCTGCAACACCGCACGGACCTTGGCCTTCGCCGGCGAGGGATGAACTGCGGTACCAAGTACGGGGTATCGCCGCCTTCGAAGGCCGTGGTGACCCTTCGGGGAATGAACCTCGGTGCAAAATGGCGGCAGGGCGAGAAGGTCTCCATACGACTGCTGTGCGCGGAATGACTACTGGAACCACCCACTCGTCCGACAGACGCCCCGGGGTGGGTCAGAACCTCTGAGCCAAAAGCGATGAGGCGGTTCGTTACTCCTCGGGGCACACCTTTCTGCTCTTCTTTTTCCGTAGGATTGATTGAGGTTCAACCTCTCAGATGCTCTAATGGGACGGCACTCGCTGTGTTTATTGGGTGGCACATTCGACCGGCTTCATGCCGGTCATCAGCATTTAATCTCTATTTGTTTACAACAATCTGACAAGTTACAGATATGGCTGACAAGCGATAATATGGCCAAACAAAAAACCCCGATAGTCCTAGATTGGGAATTTAGAAAACAAGATATTTTGGACTGGGCTACCTTGAACGGTTTGGATGGAAGGATATCGATTCATCTACTAGAGAATGAAGTTGGACCAGCATCGACTAGTGTAGAGGCAGATTCGATAGGGTGTACCCCTGAAACTGAATCTGCATGTGAGGGAATCAATAATTTGAGAATAAGTGAAGACTTAGCACCACTGAGTATTATTGTTGCTGAACATGTTTTAGGCCCAGATGGAAAAATAATTTCTTCCAGTCGGATAAGAGATGGTGAAATCGATAGTCAAGGCCAGCCTTGGCTGGGTGAGGCTGAGATATATCTCGACCAAAGAATGCCTGCAGTATTAGATGATGAATTAAAACAGCCATTTGGAACTCTACATGAAGGACCAGAATCAAGGCCGGAAATAGCCATGCGTAAGGCAATTGAATCAATTTCAGAATTAACTCCAAAATTAATTGCAGTTGGTGATGTAACGGTTCAAACATTAGTTGATATGGGGAAAATTCCAGATATATCGTTTATTGATGGTATGACAAAGCGTGAGGTTTGGGCGGAAGCAGAGAATCTTGATAGAGAATTATTTCCGCACTTGTCAACTTGTTCAAATCCCCCTAGTCTTATCACTGCTGACCTAAAACTAGCAACAAAGGTCGCACTCTTGAATAGCCGACCAACACTTATTGTGGTAAATGGGGAAGAGGATTTAGCACCTATCATTGTTCATTTACTCGCTCCAATTGGTTGCGCTGTAATATATGGCCAACCAGGAAAAGGCGTGGTTGTCCGGATAACTAGCCAAGAAACAAAGCAGAATTGTCGCAGGCTTCTTGACGTATTCACCAAGGAGCTGTGATAGTGTCTTCTCCGCTAATTAGCATTACAGTTTGCGTTCGCAACGCAGTTCAGTGGATTGATGACTGTATGGCAGCACTTTGTGCTCAAACATATAGGCCGTTAGAGATAATCGCAGTTGATGATGGCTCAACAGATGGAAGTAATGAGTTGCTGCAAAAATGGCAAACTCCAGCAGAAATCTCGTTGGAAGAAATTCCAATCCAAGTCATTTCTCAAGAACCGTTGGGGTTATCTGCAGGTCGCAACAACTCACTCAACGTCGCAAAAGGAGAATGGGTTGCAATAACTGACATTGATTGCCGTCCTAGGCCGGATTGGATTGAGAGGATGTTTACATCAAGCGAAGGCGTGGATGCTGTAACCGGGAGAGTCATCTTTGATACAGGTAGTACTTCAGTGAGCAGATTACGTTCACGTTCAATTGCTTGGAAATACTCATCACGTGCTCGTCACGCTACCTTGGCTAATGGGCCATGTTCAATGTTCAAGAGAGAGAATCTGATTTCTCTTGGTGGTTTTGACCCCACTTGGTATCACGCAGAGGACATGGAAGTTTCAATGAAAATAATTCAATCAGGAGGAGAAATTCGCTATGAGCCAGAAGCAGTGGTTGACCACGTCGCAGAAAACAGTCTCAAGATTTTTCTTCAAAAACGGCGAAGAGATGCTCGCGCTCATACAAGAATAATGAGGAAATACCGTGGTGTTAAGCACGATTTCTCTACAGATGGAATGTTGATTGCTTTTCTATTAATCCCATATCTGGCTCTGTCAGTGACAATTTCTAGATTCCTAGAACCAGAGATTGCAATAGCATTAATTCTAGGCTCTACTCTTCTTTTCCGCAATTATCTGATGTGGAGTCTAGCACTTTGGCTGGGAACTTTTGAAGGATTCGTGGATGCCCTACTTCGAAGAAAAGGGCATTAAGTTCAGTTGCAAGAAAGGTGTCAACCAATCAAGTTTCTGATAGCAAACTATCACTATCATCAACCAATGCAAGGAAGCGTAATCCAAATCCAAATGCAAGCAGTGGAGCAGTTACAGCATAAACACCAATATCAGTCCATGCCCAATGAACGATAGACCAGTATGCGTAAAATCCGAATCCTAGCAGTAAGCACCAAGCAGCCGCGGTCATTGTCATTCCACCTTCTTCATTACCTGAAACTAGGCTAGTCCAAATTGAGTGGAATAAAACCCCTTTAATCCAAGTTTGGAATCCCCCCTCTACTTTTTGGTGAATTCCCCAAGCGCCCCAAGCAATACCAGCAATCGCAATAGCGAGGAATACGGTATCAGACATGGGTCGGTAGACCATTTCCGAGTAAGGTTCATCCCAAAGATAACCCATGGTTAGGTAACCTGCCCACACAATTTTTCGCTCACCTGCAACAACTGCTCCGCACACCACGTTCACAATTCCAAGGATAAGTCCCCAAACCCCTAATCCGAAGACTAGAGATGAAAAGGCCTTGCCAGGAGATTTTACCCAATCTACAATCATGCTGACAGACTCATTCCCGCTGTCGTCACTATCGTCGCTCATCAAGGCGGCCGACCGGCGCCCCTCTCTTAACAATTCTTAGCGAAGAATTACTCAGATATTGTTGCTCAAAGCCTTGCTTGGAGGCGGTATGTGCTATTTACCACAGGTTTCATCGCTTCATCAGCCTCTGTCATGATTGTTATCGGATTAATGTTCTGAGGTATACAAGAATTGATTCGGTTGCTTCTACCATAGCGTCCCAAACTGGTTGTTTTGGCCGTAATTAATCCAAGGCTGTCTAGATTCTTAATCACATTTCCAATTGAGCGCGAAACTAGTGGCGTTACCGATGCGTTTGTGCAAGTCATTTGGTATACAGAGAATACTTCCCCGGTTGAAACGTTTGTAAGTCCATTACTCTCATTGAGCAGAATACTGTAAAGCACTAATTTCTGATGGAACGGTAGGCTAGCAATCACTGGAGTCATTTGGTCAAATTGTAATTGGTTTTGTGCTAGCCGCACATGTTCTGTTGAAACGAATCCATCTCCCATAACTTCAGCTTTGTGAATAGCAACTCGAAGTAAATCTAGAGCCCGCCGGGCGTCTCCATGCTCTTGGGCTGCTAGGGCTGAGCAGAGTTTGATAACTCCATTCTCAAGTACGCCCTCGCGTACGCCTGCGGCCGCGCGCCCGGAAAGAATATCCCCAATCTGACTGGAGTTGTAAGGTGGGAAAGCCAAGTCTTCCGAACCAAGTCGCGAGGCAATGCGAGCATCTAGCATCTCAGTGAATTGCAGATCGTTTGTAATTCCGATTACACAGCACTTTGAATTTCTTAATTCATAATTTAGGCTAGTAAGAGGATAGAGAATGTCATCGCCATGACGTTTTACAAGGTGGTCAATTTCGTCTAATACGAATATGTGAACTCCACCTTGTGATTCCATATTTTGTCTAAGTCGTTGCAGAACTTTGTCGGTTGGCCAACCTGTGAAAGGCACAAGGTTTTCATTGTCAGGAGCCAAATCATTTGCTAACTTAGCCAATACCCTATACTTGGTATCAATTGAGCAGCAATTGACTTCAACAGAATGGATTTTGCGCCCGATTTCTTTTCCGCGATCCAATAATTGCTTGCAGACATACCGAGTCACCGCAGTTTTCCCCAATCCTGGTTGTCCGTACAAAATCATATTGGAGGGCATCTGTCCATGTAGTGCTTCAACTAGGTTGTGCACCAAAGTTTTAACCTCATTTTCTCGATGTGGAAGATTGTCTGGGGTGAAGCCATGGTGAAGTACATCGCGGTTCTTAAATAGGCTATCATTACCGAGTAAGTGGTTGAAAATATTTTCTCCCATTTTATAACACCAACTCAATTCCGCTCTTATCTCTCCGTCTTTGTTCTGTGAGTGGTCATCTCAACTGTTACGGAGATTCATGAGGAGGCGTGCCGGTCTAATAAGGCTACTTGCTGAATCGAGAACAGGGGGTTATTTTTTTTCATAAGTCAAATAGAATTGTAGTATATTAACCTCCAATTGGAATTAGCGAAAAAATAACTATTTCAAAGCCCATGTATCGTGTTTTAGTTATTTTGTCGCCGGACCACGTAAGTGATGCATCATCTGAATAGGTAAATGGAATGGTTGACAATAGAGAATCAAAAGAAGTGAATTTTTCAAGCGATATTTTGTAACATTTTTCGGATTGAAAAGTGTTCATTCAAAAATCAGCACATGCAAAATTATTGAATCGGATATAATTTGCTGTCATATTCACAAAGCAAGAAAACGATGGTATTAAAATTAATATTATTCTATCATTGCAGAAAAAATAATTCAATTGGAAATTGTAATAATTCCACCAATTCCGCAATCAAAAGCATCTCCATCTTGAATTTGGATAACATTCTCCGGTAAATCAGAAATTGTTTCATCTTTTGTTGTATAAAGATGAGTTGCTAGGAAAGTTGTTGAAGGATTTTTCTTTGCTAATTCGGATAAACTCGACGGCTTGAAATGAAAACCGGTTGGCACCCCATCGGGAACTCCAACTTCAATTATTACGATGTCAGCACCCTCTGATCTTTTGGCAATTTCTTCACAAGGGCCAGAATCACCACAATGGATTATTGTTAGTCCCGATGAGTGTTGTAATTGGTAGCCATGTGGTTCAGTTGCTGGTTCGTGGTTAACCGGAAATCTCTCAAACACCCAATCTACAGCTCCTGTAACTTGTCCCTTTTTCGAATGGTGGAATCGCACACGATTTTGGAGCACATCACCCAAAGAGCCGGGGAAGGCAATTTCCGAAAGCGCCTTCAACCTCTCGTCTCCACCAGCATGCAGATGAACATCTAGGATATTATGTCCTTCGCGGTCTGATATGTACTTGCGTTCAAGAATAAAAAATGGAAATCCAAAGATGTGGTCGCCATGCCAATGGGTGAACAGAATTGTGTTGATATCAGAAGGACTTAGTCCTGCTTGCCCTAATTGAGGAAGTATTGTAGGTGGGGTATCAATGAGAATTTTCTCATCAATTAATACCAGTGAATGCATTCTGCCGTCTGGACAAAAGGCATTACCACTCCCTAGGAATCTGACTTCAACCATGCTACGCTCACACAGTCGGAGAGTGCATGAGTGCTTTAGATACGCGTCGTATTTCATTTGTTCAAAACTAAACTCCTTGCCACGCGCTTGATAAACGGCTGTCTTGACGGATAGTCATCCCGCCGTAGGCGGAGTGACATCTGGAGATGGCGCAATGAGTGAATTCAGCAGCAAAAATCCTTACCTTGGAGAAATGGTTGAGAAGAGAGTAATTACTCATCCAGACTCGACAAAAGAAACTCGCCATATCGTGTTTGACCTTGGTGATTCTGGCTTGGAGTACAAAGTAGGAGATGCTCTTGGTATTATTCCTGAAAATCCAGCAGAATTAGTTTCAGATTTGTTAGGTCTTCTCAATTTCACAGGTGAAGAAATGGTTGAGACACATCTTGGTGAGACAAATGTAGGAGATGCATTAGCAAACCACTACGAGATTCACCGGCTGTGCAAGAAGTTCATCCAAGGGCTCGAAATGAAGTTTTCATCAACAAGTCCCAAAATTTCAGTCCGTTTAGTCGGTCGAAGCAGAGCATCGACAACTAGTGATTCTAACAGTGTTGCATGGGATTGGTCTGGCGAAGAACAAGATTTCCCAGAAGGTTTCACACCAGTTGGTGCAATGAGTGACCCAGCCCTGATATTGTGGGAGTCACTAGTCAATGATGCAGATGCAATGGAAGATTACCTATGGAGCCGCGATTATATTGACCTGTTAGGAGATATGCCAAACCTATCTTTCACTCCACAAGAGTTTGTTTCAAATTTAGACCGATTAAAACCTCGGCTCTACTCAATCGCTTCATCTCTTGATGCGCATCCGGGTCAAGTCGAATTGACAGTTGCGATAGTTAGGTACAATCATCATGGTAGAGACCGTGGAGGATTGTGCACTGTTTACATGGCAGACTCAGCCCCTCTTAATGAGAAATCAATTCCAATGTTTATGTCCCCAACCCGTAGTTTCGTGTTACCTAAAGATGGTGATACAGACATTATCATGGTTGGACCCGGAACAGGTATTGCACCTTTCCGTGCTTTCCTAGAACAAAGAGAATTCAACAAATCTAAGGGCCGCAATTGGTTATTCTTTGGTGATAGAACCCTGACCCATGAATATCTGTATGGCGAGGAATTGAATGACTGGTTAGACAATGGTCATTTGACACGCCTAGACCTTGCATGGTCAAGGATGGCAGAAATCCCCAAAACCTATGTGCAGAATTTAATGGCTGAAAATGGTGAAGAAATTTGGTCATGGATTGACGGGGGGGCATACTTCTATGTCTGTGGTGACAAAAATCGTATGGCAAAGGACGTTCACAAAACTCTCATCAACATCTGTGAGGAACATGGTGGGATGAGTGCTGATGATGCAAAGGAATTTGTTGAAAAGCGAATGATGAAAGAAGAAAAGCGCTACCTCAGAGATGTCTATTGAATAGGTATCTAGGAATAGTCATTCTATTGAACCCGGTCCCCTCGTGACATTCCATGTTTGAGAGAGTGCTCATCGCCAACCGCGGGGAAATTGCTCTCAGAATTTCTAGAGCACTGCGCACTTTGGGTTGTGAGGTGGCAATCATTCATGGACGCGAAGACCGCCTTTCTTTGCCTGTTCGATTCTCTGATATTGCAGTACCAAATTATTCTGCTAATCCATTAGATTCCTATCTTGATTATGAAAAAGTGATTGAGGCAGCAAAAGAGATTGGTGCACAAGCAATCCATCCAGGATATGGATTCTTGGCTGAGAATGCAGATTTTGTTCGCCGATGTGAAGAAGAAGGATTAACATTCATTGGTCCATCATCCGATGTAATTTCATTGCTTGGCGATAAGATTGAGGCTAGAAAGGCTATGGAGGAGGCTGGTCTACCTGTCGCTAAGGGCAGTAGTGAACCCGTCACGAATTCCTCAGAAGCGGCAACAATAGCAACGGATATCGGCTACCCTGTAATCATCAAGGCTGCTGCAGGTGGGGGTGGAATCGGGATGCAGGTTGTTCACGATGAAAGTGAATTTGATTCTGCCTTAAATCTCTGTCAATCGCGAGCCCGTTCTGCCTTTGGTGACGAGCGAGTATTTATTGAGAAATATATTGAAGGAGCACAACACATTGAATTTCAAGTTCTTGCGGATGGGAAAAATGCGATTCATTTTGGCGAGCGATTCTGTTCCATACAACGAAGACATCAGAAACTTCTCGAGGAGGGTCCATGGCTTTCCGACGAAGTGCGTGAGGAAATCGGTGCCCGGGTTTGTGCCGGTGCTGAAGCAGTCGGTTACAAGGGATTGGCAACTTTTGAGTTCTTACGTGATTCAAGAGGCGAGTTCTATTTTTTGGAAGTTAATCCGAGGGTACAAGTTGAACACACAGTCACCGAGATGATTACTGGGCATGACTTAGTTGGCCTTGGAATTCGTATTGCTGCAGGCGAATCTTTGCCCTTTACACAAGATGAAATTGAGATTTCAGGGCATGCAATACAATGTCGAATTAATGCTGAAGATCCTGTGAATTTTGTGCCTTCTCCAGGGCGCCTTTGGGACTGCCATTTCCCTGCTGGCTTTGGGGTGAGAGTCGACACACACGCCCATATTGGTTACGATATGCCTGGCTGCTTTGATTCCCTATTAGCCAAGATGATTGTATGGGCTCCTACAAGAGAAGATGCAATCGCTGGAATGAAAACAGCTCTGAGTGAGACTGTGCTCATTGGAGTTGAAACTGTCATTCCACTCCATAGAGCAATTTTGGATGAACCCGATTATTTGGCTGGAGATATTACTATTCAGTATATTGAAGAACATCCAAATCTTCTATGAATTCAGGTTGGAATTCAGTTTATCCAAGACGTTGCATTCCAGCAAATCTTGGGGCTGGTTCATTACTAGCAACCATGCCGTTGAAATTTTGGGGCGCGTTAATTTTCTTAGATTCCATCCCTGAAAGTGTGAACCCTTCGCTTTTACTGCTACTTGAGATTCCGCGCAAGGTTCGGTTTGCAAGGTCATCAGCAATTGCACCACCACCGTTAGTGGTTAACAGGCGCAAGCGTGATTGAACATCTGATTGCGAATCTTGGTCAGCGCGCAAGCGTAGAATTTGAGTTGAATTAAGTTGCGAATCTTGGAAATCATCATTTTGATTTCCATCATCATCACCGTAAACTTCCTTGTAGCCATCACCTGCTCCAATGATTTTCCGGGTGATGGTCTTACCGCCACTTTCCACCCTCTTTAGTCCAGGCTTTACCCATTCTCTAATTGCTTTGAGTGCCCCACGACTTCGGCTGTAAGAGCGGCTAACTCTTATTCTTGAATCACGAGCGTATTGTTTCTGCATTCTACTCAAAGCAGGGTATGATTCTAATGGGTGAGGTGTGTTAAGTTGGTCAAATGACCTTTGGAGTTGTTCAGGCAATGGAGGTTGTTCTTCAACAGTTTTAACTGCTGCAGATGCAACTAAACCGGGATTTGTCGGAATGTCCGAACGAAGTGCAATCCGAGTTGGTTCTGGTAAATTTGGCCCAGCAGCCTCGCTCAACATTGTGTAGGATGAAACATTAGAGTCGGGGGACCTTTTCCAACTTGGTTGAGTAACTGCTGGCAAGTGTGAGGATGGTGGTGGAATTTCATTATTGGATGGAGAACTTGGGGAATTATCACTAATGCTTTCCAACTCATCAAACATGTCGAATAACCCACCTGAATCAAAGTTGGCTTCGCTGGCCTCTAAGGCGGCTGCATGGGCTCTATTCATTGGAGTTGAGGAAACACTTTCAACAGGCTCTGTGGTTACTCTAGAGGAACTTGATTGGTCTGAAAAATCAGGTAATTGAAATGGGGTATCGTAACTCGAGGACGTGACAGTTCTTTGCTCTCTTTGTTCGGCCAATGCTTTGGTGGAGCGTTCCATCATACTAGTATGAGTTGCTTCTTTCTCTTTTTCCGAGTACCATTCCGGTTCACCCCTACCCCAAACTTTCTCATATGCTGAACTATCAGTTGCTTGGGCAGAAGTTGTAGATTTGTGTACATGTTCAGATTTCATTGAGTTCAGAGTTTTGTTACTATGTAATTTTGCCAGGGCTTGACCAAGAGATTCATCAACATCAACTAACTTTAATTCAGCCTCTGCAATAGCAACTGACCCTGCCTCATGACGAATATCTTCAATATCACCAAGAAGGCCTAACTCTGGCTGCTGTAATTCTTCTAACCCAATTACTGCATCTTCCAAAGTATAGCCATCAGACATTCGGTCAAGTATCGTGTATAATCGGTGCAACAAGTGGTCGCGCCCGTGTAGTAGGTGGCGGTCACCCTGTTTTGTATCGATGCAAAGAGCCGGTCTTCTTCCCAATAACCAAGCGAGTATTGATATGGCGCCTAGAATAAAAGAATAATATTGTACCACACCGGTGAAAATTCTGAAACTAGAGAGAATTGCGAGTACGCCAAACAATGTGACTAGTGGTGGGGTGAAGGCTACATGGTGGTGACGAATACGGGTTATGGTATCCAAATCAATTCTCATTCCCTTACGGTCGCTACGCTCCAATAGAAGGTTTTCATTGGTCAAAACAGCCGTGATTTGGCCATCAACCCCTGCCATTTTCAAAGGACCGAATTTTTCGTTCTCCAATCACCTGCCCCCTTCTACTCTATCCATCGTTTAGGGCCTAGCCCTAGTGTGCATCCCGGAACTAGCAGGATAGCGGTCTGCTTATACATATTACCCAAGACAAGAGGTCGTTTAGGCCGGTCTGGAGAGTGGTTCGCCTAGTGCGGTAAAAATTACTCCGTGAAATACGGAATCACAGTTGCTTATTCTAACAGGGTTAGATTTGTGCTGAATCCAAGGAGTCTCATTTTTGCATCGAGTTGGTTGAGAAGAACTCTTGGTTGTGAAACTTGTCGTAAGAACAGTGGTTGGTCCCAACTTACCTTTATCGTATTGTCCTCTATCGATTCAATTCTTCCCACAACAAATTGCAAATCAACTGCGGCATGAACCACATCGCCTACAGCAAATTCTTTTTGTTGAAATGGGGCCCTTACTAATTCAATCTGGCTTTTCATATGCCTAATCACCGACCCGTTGTAATTACCATCATCATCGGGATGGACAAGTATGCTCCCACGTTCAAGTGCGGCTTCTCTTAAATCTCGCATTGCCACACCAACTCTGTCACCAGCTATGGCTGTGTCAACATCATCATCCATAACTTGTAAGGAGCGGGTAACCCCTGATTCGGCAGTGGGTAGGGCTAACAGTCGGTCGTGTTTATTCACAGTACCAGATTGAACATAACCAATTGCGACTAAGCCAACTCCCTTGACATTGAAATATTGGTCAACTGGGATAACGAGTGGTTGTTTCGAATGGTCTGCCAACTTATCTAAATCAGCGAAGAGTAGTGTTCGCATTTGGTGCTCATCAAGTGGTTCTTCATGTAATGTCCAAGAAGATAATCCTGCCTGTTGTTGAATCATTTTTACTTGTTCAGGGTCAACCCATTCGCCTTCAGCGGGACGAATAATGATGTGTCCATTTTCGATTCCTGAGCAACCAAAGGCGACAAGAATTTCTCCAATTGAGGAATCAACCTTAGAGATTTCAACAACGCCCGCTCTTGCGACGTTTAGGACACTTAGTAATGGTCTGAGTTTTTCTGGGTGGCGCAGTGGCCTGAGAAGGGAGAGGACCTTTACTTCGTCATTTTCAACCATCTTGAAAACGTAACTCTCAATGTCTCTGGTATCATTGAGTTTAGCGATGCTCTTGGCGAACTCCTGTGAGCCGATGAAAGCGACATTCAGCACCGTCATGGTGATGGCGGACAACCCATCTGAATTGAACCCGTCGCTCAGTCAGATGCCTTCATTGCATCACGAGCAGATTCCGCTGCTTTCCACAGATTCTTTTCTTCCTCACTTTTTGGGACTAACTGAGGAATAGGAATTGGTCTCATTTGATTATCAATTGCAACCATAAAGAAAAAGCCAGTACAGATATCTTCTGATTCCCAAACACTGCGGTCAAGCCGCCTAGCGATTATGTAGCAACCAGCGGTATGGGTTGAAGTAAAAACAACCTGTGCAGTAACCTCAATCAAATCTCCTTGGAATGCAGGACGTTTGAATTTGAGGGAATCAATGCTGACAGTCACAAACTCGCGGTGGGCAAATTTACTAGAGACAATCCCTGCAGCAGTATCCATTATTGAAAGCAATCTACCGCCAAAAAGGGTGTTGTAAGCATTCGTATCCCCAGGGAAAACTTCCTGAATTAGTACTACTGGTTCAGTCGTGAATGGCTCATCCGGCATTGTAATCGTAACCTTGGCCGTTGCTCATCCCTCATCAATCCTTGTTCATCCTCAACCAAAAGAATAGAAGTTGTGAGAGAAGTGCTCATCCGTAAGAGCAGACTCGGCCCCCCATGGTAGGGGACGGTGACAAGGTAGCCGTAGCACTAGTGTCTGGTGGAATCGACTCACCTGTTGCAGTTGCTAGGATGGTTCAGTCGGGCTGGACAATTTATCCCATGCATTGCTCCCAAGAGCCAATTACAGGACGAGAGGCTGAAGAAAAAACACTTGGGACACTTTCACTTTTATCAAATTCTAAAGGGCCTTTAGGTGAGAAGAGTAGCAATATTTGCAACAAACTTACAGTCATTCCAGTTGGTGAAATTCTATCGATGTTTACTGAGCCGAAATCACATCGAGATTATTTCGTTCATATGAAGAGATTGTTCAATGTACTTGGTTGCATGGTTGCTGATGAAGTTGGAGCAACTCACCTGTTAACCGGAGAGAACCTTGGGCAGGTATCAAGTCAAACATTGGGGAATCTCGGTGCGGTTGAAATCTCTTCAAACAGGCCAATTCTTAGACCCCTATTAGGGTTAGACAAACAAGAGATAATTGATGAAGCTAGAACATTGGGCACATTTGATGTTAGTAAAGGTCCTGAACTCTGTGATATATTGGGGCCAAAACACCCTACAACAGTGGCTAATATTGTCAGACTTGAAGAGAATGAGGGTAATTTAGGTGGGTTAACAAATTTAGCGGAAAAATGCTATTCTCAACGTCGAGAAGAGTCATTTTCACAGTAACTTTGCCGTAGTCATTTGCCCATTGAGATTAAATGTGACTCGGCACTCGCTTTCATGAACCGCATAGCGGTTCGGGACTGATAGACATGAATGACAAGAATAAGAAGGCAACCAGTTACCTCATCCTTGGGTTGATGATTCTCTCAACCACAGCTGCAGCAGCATCGGTTACAACATTTTCAGATGGCAGTGCAAGTGTTGAGGTTGAACTGAGAGATCCTGGGAATTTTAAGGACAGCATGACTGGGGCGATTTCACTCCCAGAAGGTGAAACAATTACCTCTGCTAGCGTTAATGTTTCAACCGGATTTGCAATGCACGATGAGTATACAACATACGACCAATCTCTCATGCCAGCCGGTGGCGGTGGAATTTGGGATGCTCGCTACAATAGCGGATTAACCACATACAACGATGCGAATTGTCACGCTCCAAATCCGGCAGATTGTTCATTCTCATCCACACTTCCTACTTTGGCTTTAACTAGCAAGGGTTTCAATGCTGACTTCGAGACAGGTGGTCAAGGAATGACCCCTGGATTACCAGTTGATATTTTTAATTGGGAAAGAAAGACTCCTGGAATGATGAATATTCCTGCATCTGGCTGTGCAACAGGGGATTTCTGCTGGGGAACAAATTTTGATGACCCTGATTATACTGATGATGCACCAGATGCCAGTTTCGAATACACCATGGATACTCAACCCATTTGGGTATTCCCAACCAAGGGAGCAACTACCTTCAACTCCTATCACAGTCTCTACAACCGGGCAGCATCGGGTAGCAACAAATACTACGAAGACTGTGCTTATGTCGCAGTTCAAAACTCGTCAGATGCAGTCGGATGGAGTCCATGGGAATTCGTTGATATTGATATCAGCGCAACTACAGGATTACAGCAAGGCACACAAGGATTGTTTCAAAGAGGAACAGGTGTTAACAAGGTTCAATCAAATTGTAATGGAAAAGGTAACTTAGCAGTACCGTCAGATGCTTGGGTATTATCAGGAATGAGTACGTGGGCAAACAACCAAAACGGCTGGGCAAACATTGCTCTTGACCTTTCAGCTCATGAGGGGAAATATGTCAAACTTAAGTTCGTATTAGAAAAGAACCCGATGTTGGGCACCCCAATAAATAACACAATGCCTGGATGGTACATTGATTCCCTGAGAATCGGTGATGCGTTGCCTCAATCTGGAAACGTAATCATGAAATCATTTGCACCACGTTCAATCCCGAATCCGGGATTCCCTAATGGATATGGAGTTCTCGATGTTGAAGTTGCTACGGCTGGGCCGGGGTCTTTCACCGTTGATGTTTTAGATTCTTCAAATGGTCAAACAGTTGTTGACACATATGGAAAATCAATGAATGGCTTGGAGGGAGAGGTGATTGAACTCTGGGATATTGATAGCGATCAGTATGGATTAATTGACCTTCGTTTCAATTATAATTCCGGCGCAAATAGAATGAATACTCCTGTGATGAATAGTTTCACTCTTGGAACAAAAGTAGGTTCAGGACTCAATTCAACTGATGGAGTCTTCTATGATGGCGGGTATATCAATGATGGTGAATGGACATCGGATTCCACGGGTGGAATGATTGTTTATATGCCAAGGATGAATGATACTAGTTGGTCTCCGATGCTGGAGAAAAACCGGTTCAGTGCTCCTATAATGGCTGTTAAACCAATTATTGACGATTCGTGCGGTTCGTCGAATCGGAACCTAATTTTGATGACTAATAGTAATCAGTCTGGGCAGTTTAGTCCAGTAAATAACCAATGGGTAAATTTCGCTTCTCCATCAACTTCAGTGGCATTTGGTGCACAATATTCCGCTCAATGTACAGTTTACTCAATTTGGTTGGAACTTAGATTTGCCCACACTATGTCAAACATCAAACTTGATGTTGCTGGCGATGGTGATATCGAATGGGGAATAGAAGAAAGTGCATTTGGCTCTTTTGGACGCCAACAAATGTTTAGGACACAGATGATTGATGGCATCAATTATGGAGCAGATAATATTACTTTGTCAATGAATATCAATGGGGAAGCAGAAGGCGCAGTGTTCTTCTTACCGCAGGGAGCGGTAGTAAATCACGCTGAATTATCATGGGATAATTCAGGCATCGGTAATGCTTCGATTCAACTTTTGGCAGGCCCTTCTTCTCAAAACCTAGGTTATACACATGACCAAGAAAGGAGAACTCCTGATGCATATGTGGAGTTATCAGAATTTTTCAATGAAGTGCAGGCATTGTTAGATGACCCCAACGTTCCAGTAGGGGATACAGATGCCTATGGTAATAAATGGGTTCAGTTCCGTTTCAAATTCTCTAATCCAACAGCACAGGCAGCCACAAGCATCAATTTGAGAGACCTAGATATCTATTACACATGGAGTAGGGCTCTCTCTGACGCTAATGGAATTGCGAGAGAGTTGAATCAAGGGGTTGCTCTTGGCCAACCAATGGGTGGACAAGTAGTGGTCCCAATGATGTTTACATCTGATGATGGAGGCGGAATTATTCTAGAGAATCTACTAATTGAAACAGAAAATGGTTATGATTCTACAATAAACATGAGTGAAGATATATCTGGATTCTATGCTTCTGGTGAGGTCTATGAAGTAATCACAACCCACTCGGTTGATGTTAGCACAGGTGCAACAATTGCAGGCACAAGCCTTCAATTTGAATCGGAAAGCGGCTTAGCAGAACTGCGTTGGGCAGCAAGTAATGGTTCATTTTGGGCGGAAAGTGGCAAAGAATTTGTTTCCGTGATGGTGGCTTTGTCAAGCGCAACTGATACTGCAGATGGAAAGCAGATTACCTGGCGATTCAGAATTAATTCAGCATGGGACGATTCAAAATCAGCAAGATTATTTGCAACATTATTCACTGATTCTGGATTTGAAGGATTACCAGCAGCGATAATGTTCGATTTAGTAGATGGTAATGCAGTTGAAAACGATGCATCCATTACAACACTGACTGTTTTTAATCAGGCAGATGCAGAGCAAACAGATCTTGAAAATATCCACAGCAACAATGAGTTGACTTTGGAAGGAACTGTAAGATTTGAGGACTTAGATGTCGCTCCTGACCCAGCATCCTACACACTTGTCTTTGAACTACAAAATGACTCAAACATAAGTCAATGGAATGAAATTGACCGACTTCCTGGTGTCTTGGGTGGTAACTTTTCTTGGCAACCTGCTATTCCAGCACTTTCAGCAGGAAATGACACATACCGACTTCGCCTTGACAATTATACGGGTGGGGATACCAATTGCCCACCAGTCTCACTTTCACCAGACTTAGATTGTGGAATACCAATGACGGTGTACATTGACCAATATTCTCCATATCTGATTAACATCAGTGTAATGGGATTACAGGAATGGAGAGACCTTGCAGATGATACATGGATACCTCCTCAGGCAAATCAAAAATTCCGAGTTGTAGTAAGAGATATTCCTGAAACCCCACCTTCATTCGTGTTGAATTTCTGGGTTGAAGCACAACACGACACTAACAATAACAGGATTCCTGAATTGAGTGAATATCAGTCTGTACCTCTTATTGCAGATACAACTGATGTGAATGGAAATACAACTTACTTCGTCTCAAATCCTGGATGTCAACCAACAAATGATTGTATTGATGACCGTCAAACCGGTTTGACTGTCCCTAATGGAGAACCAGCCCCTCGAACCAGTTTGTTCGTTTCTGGAACAGATATTTCTGGCAACCCAGTTGATGGTGGAAGTGAAGGATTCATTTCTGATTTGATCACCTATATCGGGAAGCAATCTCGCCCACCCGGAGTTTACTCATTCCATGTCAGCGATGCTGGTGGAAACCCATTAACAGAATTTAACAAATCAGTATATGCAGGAAATGTCTATCACTTGTTGGTTGAAGGAAATGACGACAATGGTTGGAGAGATGTTGATTATGTTAAAGTCGACCTTAATCCAGCAATCAGTGATGACCTCATCGTTTACTTCTCACCACGTAATGGGACTTCTTGGAGTGACAGTAGTTCAGCAGATATGTTGACTTTTGATTCAGATGGAATGGGTCCAAGAATTACAAGGCCAGATGGCACCGCTCTCATCGACCCCTTTGAGACAGAATTCTTAGTTGATATACCGATAAGGATGCGTTGGGGTGTGGTTAATCTTCAGGGAGTGATAACTCCTGAAGTTTTCATGAAAGACTTGGACCCACAGAATGGTGAAAGCAAACTTTCAAGCAGTCGCTACATCCAATTGTTAGCATATTCTTCTGGTTTGAAGTTTGATAGTGAATCCCTAACTGTTGATGACACTTCAGGTTTCATAACAAACTCCGTTGGCACTCAAGACGGCGGCTTTGTTCGGCCAGGTGACTTATTGCAATTACACGGTGAATATTACTTCAAGGCGGCACTAGAGTCTGGAATTGATGTTCAACCAGAGATTCCAATGACAATTGAATTGACTAGAACTCCAGTTTATCCGGGTGGAGAATCAGACAAGCCTAACAGTGGATATGTGGCTGCTGCAACAGAAGTATTCTACTATAGTTTTGAAAATGGTACATTTGATTTAGTGATACCAGCAGCACTCTCAACTAACGAATATCGATATGTTTTCAGAGTCTGTGACTCAACTGATGTTAACAACCCTGATTGTGAGAATACCTTACCAGCAGGTGCTAACGATTTCTCAATGACAGATGACAAAACTTTCTACGTGAAAGTTGACAATGAGGCACCTACAGTACCGTTTGGTTCATGGAAATTAACCTCAGGTTCTGACTCCGAAGAGTTTGAGGGAATTTTACCTTCCTCAACTATTCATTGTGTGAACATTAATTTCCCAATTCAAGAGAGACAGAAATTAGTAGCAAATTCAATGCAAATCAATTGGATGTATTATGAGCATGATTTGAATTGGAGCCAGTATCGCTCAACTTTCCCTGATGCTTGGCAGACTGCAGACTTGCAGTTGGATTTGTCTGCATCACCAAATCGCGCAATTGGTAACTGTATTGATTTGTGGCCCGGCCATGAATTACCATCAGACCTTGAAGGAGTTGATTTGAGGTTCTGGGTGACTGGAACAGATTCAGCGGGTAATGGAGTTACTCTTGGCGGACAATTTGGTTCTGCTGTTGAAGGCGGTGATTTTGCACTGACCTACAAGGAAGCAGAGTTTGTTATCAACAAAATCATTGTTTCACCTGGTCAACCTGAGGCCGGTCAGCCATTCGAATTACTTGTGGATGTAACCAATGTAGGTACTGATTCTGGAGAATTAGATTTACAGATATTCACTCTAATAGAAGGCCGACAACAAAGCAACTTCAACTACTCATGTGGGACTTCTTTTGAACCAGGAATGAACAGTATTTGTAGAGTACAAGTTGAAGCATTCCCTCTGCCGGTTTCGTCTGTTATGCTAAAACTGCATGATTCATCAGGTAATGAATTAGGTGAATCTCCTTCCTTCCACATTCGTGAAGCGGGTAGTGCAGGAGAAGCTGGTACGAACTGGGCATTGTACGGTGGCATTGCTGCAATCATTGTAGTACTGATAGCATTGGTTGTTGGAATCATGATGTATATGGGTAGAGAAGGCGATGAGGAGGGTGATTTCTTTGTCGAAGATGAAGATTACTTGCCTCCGGGAGAAGCAGTAACTCCAATGTCTAGAGGACCACCTCGTGCAGAAACGGGAGGCTCAGATTATGGTACACAGAGCAGTGGACCACCTGGTTACGGTGGCGGACCTGCTGCTGATGGTGATTCAAAGATGGACCGCGCAAAGCGTCTCTTCCCATTCTGGGATGATGCAACAATTCAAGGTTACTTTGACCAAGGGTGGTCATTACAACAACTCCAGGATTGGGTTCGAGAGAACAAGTGAGATAACATCAACTAATTGAGGTGAAAGCGTGGATTACAAAACGCTTGACATCGCTAATCCGACCGAAGAACATGCAATGTTAAGAGAAATGGTTCGTGACTGGGTCAGTTCAGAAGTTGAGCCACAAGCACTTGAGTTTGACCGAAATGAGGTGTTCAATCTCCAATTATTACGTGATATGGGTGAACTAGGGCTATTGGGAATTACCGCTCCAGAAGAGTATGGTGGGGCTGGAATGGACGCCTTAGCCGCTACAATTGTTCACGAGGAATTATCCTATAGTGACCCTGGATTTGCTTTGGCGTATCTTGCTCATAGTATGTTGTTTGTCAACAACCTATCACGAAATGGTAATTCTACTCAAAAGCAAGAGATACTTCCCAAAGTTTGCAGTGGTGAGTGGATAGGAGCCATGGCAATGTCTGAACCAGATGTTGGTACAGATGTGATGTCAATGGGCACTACTGCTCAGCAAAGAGATGACGGAAATTGGGTAATCAACGGCCGTAAAATGTGGATTACTAACGGCTGTATTGATGAAGAAGGTACACCATGTGATGTTGTTTGGACTTATGCTAAAACAGGAGTAAAAGAAAACGGTAGAGCTGAGATTTCAACTTTCATGGTGTTCGCAGATTCCCCTGGGTTTTCAGTTGGGCAAAAGATTGTTGATAAAACTGGAATGCGTGGTTCCAACACAGCTGAATTAGTCTATGATGACTGTGTGGTTGGCCCTGATAGTCTCGTTGGGGAATGTGGTGAATCAATGATTCACATGATGAGAAATCTAGAATTAGAACGGCTTACTTTAGCGGGGATGAGTCTAGGTATTGCTCGCCGCTGTGTCAAAGAAATGAATCGTTATGCCACCGAGAGAGAAGCATTTGGGCGGCCGATTAGAGATTTTGGTCAGATACAACGTTACATCGGGCAATCATTTGCTGAATGGCGTGGAATGGAGGCATACCTCTACAATGTGGCTAGACAAATGGATGTTGAACAAAGCGGTAATCGTCTGGATTCTGACGGTATCAAATTGGTCTCAACAACCCTAGCGAAGGATATTGCAGATCGTGCTATGCAAGTCATGGGTGGTTACGGTTATGTTGGAGAATATGTAGTTGAGAGATTATGGCGTGACGCAAAACTGCTTGAAATCGGTGGTGGGACTTTGGAGAGTCACCAGAAGAATATCACCAACGATTTAGCTAAGGATTCATCAATTTTAGGTTGAGGTGTTCTCTTGTCTTGGCCTTGGAAACCGATGGATTGGAAAGACCCAAAAGGTGGGGTAATCAGATTTTTCCCTTACATCCCCACTGTTGTATTACCGCGCAAACTACGTCCCCGAGATGATTGGGATGGGCTTGCATTTTTGCTTCATCCAGAAGAGCGAGAATCTTGGGAAGATGAAGAAAAGATGGAGAAGTCAGGAAAAGGCTCCTCAACAATGTTAGCAATACATGGAGGAGGTGATTTGGCGAGAATGCTAATCCGCATGCAGTTGTTAGAAGATGTCAAGGGCGCGAAATTCCCTGATCCTGAGCCTCGCCGTTTACTCAAGTTAGCAGATAGAGACAATATTCCTACTTATTTCATAGAGCCGGGAGTTGAAGACGAGGACTGGCTCAGTTACTTGGAAGATTCTGCTGACGAGGCTGCGAAATTATCACGTATGTTTTTGCAATTATTTGCTCGCCGCCGTTTTGCTAAAACTTGGAAGCGAACTCAACGGGAAGTTAGCGAACCTCCGATATCAGAGGGGGCGGAGTCACTTGCAATAGCAGCAGGATTAGCGGCAACTTGGTGGAGAGTTTCAGAATCATTCTCAACTGCTGATTTGCAGGCGAGCAGAAATCTTAGATTTGCTGGTCGAATACGGGGAGCACTAGCAAATCTTTCATCGCTCAAAGAAGAACCAGTTTTAATCGTGCCAATTTACCAAGATTGGATGGCAGACATACTCGCAACGCTCAAGACTAACGTAGAAGTGGAAGATGTTGAAGCAGACGGGTTGGAGGAGTGAAGATGGGTCGTCGAAGTGCAGTCAAAGTTAGGGTAGAGAACCAGTTGGTTAGGTTCACAGCACCTCAACCATTTGAAGCAGAAGAGGTCATCAATTCCCTTGGTGGCAAAAAGAGTGGTAAGTATGTGATACTGGCTCTTAAGAATCCACGAGCCACACTATTAGTTGATGAAGAGGGAAGATTGGTGGTACACGGGACCAATCATTCAGAAATCGCATGGGCCGCAGCTCGTGAGATGTTACTCAGATTAGGTAGGCCCGATGAAGGCATTAGTACCGAGAAAGGCCCTCTGGTGGTTTCGTTTGATTTTGGCCAACCACTTAGAACAGACCAAGTTTCAGAATATTATCCTGCTTTTGAATCAGATGAGCGGCTTGAGTGCATTCGTATTAGTGACGAACTACACGATATGGATTTACTATTCTTTTCAAATGGACTTGGAATTGCTCTTGGAGCAAGGCACAAAAATTTGGTCGAGATGGCAGCCACACATTGGGGAACTAAATTTGATGCCGAAAATCTATTCGTGGAAGTATTAGTGAAATCCGATGAATCTGAGGAAAAAGTTGACCCCGAGCCACAAGAGCCTGCACTTGAAGTAGATGAAGAAGATTCGTGAGGCACCACAATGACTCTTGTTGACGGGCAGTGGAATGGCCCTATTTTAGACAACCATTTCCACTTGGATAGAGTCGGTCGTTATCTTGATGCAGCGGCCGATTTCCAGCGTGCTGGTGGAACTGATTTAGTATTGGTTCACAAGCCAGATTTTGACAATCTCCCAAATACTGTAGGAGAAATTAGAGAGGCATACGAAGACACCGTAGCGATGGCGAAACAAGTCCGTTTGGAATGTGATTTGAGGGTTCGAGTTGTACTCGGCCCACACCCTGCTGCCTGGGTTCATCAGTGTGCGGACTTAGGTGTTGATGAATCAAATGATTTACACCTTCAAGCGGTTGAATTAGCAATCGAATTTTGCGAAGAAAATTTAGCAGTTGGAGTTGGTGAAATAGGACGCCCTCACTGGGATGTTGGCGATGATGTGTTGAATCAGGCTGATGAGATTTTGATTGAAATGCTTTCAATGTGTAAAAAGGCAAATGTCCCGGTCCAACTTCACCTTGACGCGAATGGTGAAAAAACCAATCGTGAAATTGCTAAGATTTGTGACCACGTAGGATTCCCTAGATTTGGTGCAATCCATCATCACGCAGAAGCAAATATCAGTAAAAAATTCACACATGGTTTGACATCCTCAGTAGTAGTTGGTCGTGATTCAATAAAGGATATTTCCGATACTATCTGGCAAAATGAAGGTGGTTTCCTCATGGAAACTGATTACATGGATGATCCACGAAGACCTGGTGCAGTGCTAGGTCCAAAGACCGTACCTCGTAGAACTCAAACTCTTGCTACTTCTCTAATTGGCAGAGGATTAGATGCAGAAGCGGTATTGAGCGCCATTCATATCGATCTACCCGAGGCTTTGTATGGAGAATATGAGTGAAACCACATCATCATTATTTGATTAAATTTGAACACGTTTTGTAAAATCTTTCATTTTTCACAATTTCAACAAGAGTTCTACCCGACCTACGGTCGGAATTTTGATATTTGTACTCAAATGAGGTTGTATGGTGCACATTGTTGGGATAATTACATCCCTTCGTGAATGACGCTCTTGGCTCACAGGGTAGGCAAAGGTCTTGAAGGCGTCTTCGCCGGCGAACCGATGTTGGTAGGAACAGGTGCTTTTATGTTGGAACTAAAGGGAAAAACTGCACTAGTATTCGGTGTGGCTAGCGAAGAAAGTATTGCATGGGCGATTTGCGAGCAATTATCAGCAGCTGGGTGTAAGTTAATTCTTGGTTTTCAGAAGCGATTTATGAGCCGAGTATTTCAATTGAAAGAGAAGTTAGACAATATTGAAGCATTTTACCCAATTGATGTTGAAACAAATGAATTAACAGCCGAATTTTTCACAGAGTGGCAAAATGCAAACCCTGGTGCAAAAGCAGATATTGTCATTCATGCTATTGGATTTGCGCCACGTCCATGTTTTGATCGACCAGTGTTATTCGTAGAAAATGAACCTATGAACACAGCCATGACAATCAGTGCTCATTCATTACAAAGAGTGATGCGCTATGCTTTGCCACATCTTGCCCCTAACTCTTCAACAATTACACTAACCTATGCGGCCTCAACGAGATGGGTTCCAAACTATGGGGTGATGAGTATAGCAAAAGCAGCATTGGAAGCTTGGACTCGCGAACTTGCAAATCATGTTGGTCCGGATGGTCACCGGGTTAATGCAATTTCATCGGGCCCAATCAAGACCTTAGCGGCAGGAGGTATTCCTGGATTTGACGACATTCTTGACCATGTGGAGAGAAACTCGCCACTACGTAGAAATGTCACACAGGAGGATGTTGCTGGATGTGCAACTTGGTTGTCCTCGCCATTATCTTCAGGTGTCACAGGACAAATTATTCATGTTGACGCAGGATATTCTAGCATTATGGTACCTGACAGTATCTCAGATTGAGGCGATAATATGACTGAACAGCTGGCCGAAGTTCCCCAACAACCTTTCGCGCCGATTGCGATTGTTGGTCAGGCTGCTCTTTTACCTGATGCACCGAATATTGACGCGTTTTGGAATAATGTGTTGAATGCGAAAGTAGCAATTCGTGAAGTGCCACCTGATAGATGGGACCCGGCTGATTTTTGGATTGAAGGTGAGCCAGGTAATGCAACAGAAGGAAAAACCTACTCAAAGATCGGGGCTTTTGTAGAAGGTTTTGAATTTAATTGGAGGCGCTGGAAACAACCGCCGGGAACACTCTCCCAAATTGATGACACCCAATTGTGGGCTGTTGAAGTTTCAGCAGCAGCATTGGAGGACGCAGGTTACATCGGCGAAAATAGCCGTTTAGAACTCCCCAAGGCTCGCTGTGGGGTAATTTTCGCTAATGCATTGGGTGGGGAAAACCGAGTCCAGTCTAGTAAACGAGTTTACGCAGACCAAATTACACGGAAGGCAGTTGAAGCTGGAATGCCAGCAACCAATAGTGATGAATTCAAAGATGCAATCACTGAAGGAACACCTCGAATTGATGAAGATACAATGGCTGGAGAACTAGCAAATGTTGTTGCAGGGCGAGTAGCAAATCTACTCGACTTACAAGGCCCGAATTTCAGTGCTGATGCCGCTTGTGCATCGACATTTGCAGCATTAGTATCGGCATGCCAGATGTTGCAAACAGGTCAAACTGATTTGATGCTATGTGGGGCAAGTGACCGTACTATGGACCCAGGGACATATGCAAAATTCAGTGCTATTGGAGCCCTATCTCCACTTCATTCTCGTCCATTCGATGTCCGTGCTAACGGCTTCGTGATGGGGGAGGGAGCAGGTTGTGTCGTTCTCAAGCGATTGGAGGATGCAATGGCCGATGGCGATACAATATACAGTGTAATCCGAGGAATCGGCTCATCTAGTGACGGTCGAGGAAAAGGTATCACTGCGCCATCAACTCGGGGGCAAAAGCAAGCAGTGGTTCGCGCATACCAACAGGCAGGATATTCACCGTCCTCGGTGGAATTGATTGAGGCTCACGGAACTAGCACAAAGGTTGGAGACGCAACTGAGTTATCCACCCTCGCTGGAGTTTTTGCAGAACGCGGTGCTGGGGATTTTGTTGCCGTAGGTTCGGTGAAGAGCCAGATTGGGCATCTGAAGGCTGCTGCCGGAATGGCGGGGTTGTTGAAGGCAAGTTTAGCACTTCATCACAGAACTTTACCTCCATCAGCCGGGTTTGAACAACCAAACACTTCAGTTAACTGGAATGATATCCCATTTTTCGTCCCAACTATTTCCTCTGATTGGCCGATTCCACAATCTAGAGGGCCTAGGCGTGCGGGTGTTTCGTCGTTTGGTTTTGGTGGGACAAATTTCCATTGTACCATTGAGCAATACGACCCCGAACATCACAAAAATCTCATCAATAGTTTTGCGGAGCAGTCCTCTTCTAGCGCACAAATTCCTGTCGCACCAAGTGTTCTTGATCCAACCGCAACTCCTTCAATGAGTCATCAGGAATTGCTGGATATTGAAGGAGGGATCTTGCTTCTAAATGCTGATGATATTGATTCATTAGCATCAGAAATTGAGCGAGTTAAATCGATTCTCTTCTCATCATCTGTATCAAATTTTGACACCGACCCAGCAGGGCGTAGACTCTCAGCAGTGCTCGCTGATTTATCCTCTGATTTTGAAGCCAAAGGAGCCCGTTGCGGAATTGTAGCCACTAGTTGGGGGCAATTAGCCAAGAGAATGGAGTTACTGAGTGATAATCTCTCAGATTCAACAAAATGGGACTTCTTAGCAAAACAGATGGTATTCATCACTGAACAGGGTCCATTACCCTCAACTGCAAAATTAGTACAAATGTATCCGGGTCAAGGTAGTCAATATGTTGGCATGACTTTAGATCTCTCAAAGAGGTTTGAAGTGATTGGGGAAACATGGGATGAAGCGGATTCCACGATGTCCGAAATTCTTGCAGGCGAGAAACTTTCTGAGTTCGTTCTGCGCGATAACCTATCAGAACAGCAGGCAAAAGATGCTGAGAACAAGTTGAAGCAAACTGAATTTACTCAACCAGCAATGTTGACAGCAGATTTAGCAATTTACAGATTGCTAAGTGAACACGGAATCAATCCAGACATGGTTGCTGGCCATAGTTTGGGTGAATACGCCGCATTGATGGTATCTGGAATCATGAAATTCCACGACGCACTTCGTGCTGCGGCTGCCCGGGGAACTGAAATGGGTAGTGTGGAAGTCAAGGACAAGGGATTGATGGCAAGCGTCTCTGCACCACTAGAGAAAATACAGGAAGTCATAGATTCAGTTGATGGTTACATTATTGCCGCGAATAAAAATTCCCCGATGATGGCCGTCATCGCTGGAGAAACAGAACCAATGCAAAATGCAATTTCTCGATTTGCTGAATTGAATATTCCATGCGTTACTCTACAGACAAGTCACGCATTCCATTCACGAATTGTAGCACCTGCAAACGAGCCACTACACCGCTTCCTTGAAGAATTAGAATTGTCGTTGCCGTCAATCCCTATTACAGCAAACTATGATGGGAAATTCTATCCTGAAAACCTGAAAGATGGTGAATCAGTTCACGATGCTATCCTGAATCAATTAGCACCACAGATGTCATCTGCAGTAGAATGGACTCAACAAATTGAAGAGATGTATCGCCAAGGTGGCCGCTTATTCATTGAGGTAGGACCTAAGCGAGCATTGGCACTTTTCGCTGAACAAATTCTCGAAAAAAGGTCTAAGGTAATTACCAACACAAATCACCCGAAGGTGGGAGGAGTAGCATCATTCCTATCTTCCCTAACAGTATGTGCTCTTTCAGGACGATTACCATCAATGCACCAAGGCGATTCAAACCGTCTCACTGAAGGGTTCAGGGCTGGGCCTTTGGAGGTGTGGCAACAAAATGGAGTTGGAAGCAGTGGTTCAATCAATAGTGAAGAGATGGAAGAATTACGAGTCCGCTCTCGACCGCTTCCATCCACTTCCTCAGATAGTAATCAAGTAGAAGCATCTCACAATAATCAATCACAATCAATTGCAATTGGTGATAGCCACCAGGTTGTACAACAGGTGGTTGACAAGGAGGGATACCTAGCAAGCCGAATTTCAGAAATTACCGGCTATCCATCCCGTCTGATAAAAGGTGAACTCCATCTTTCAGCGCTTGGAATTTCAGATGAGGCCTTACCCGAATTTCTAGCAAGTATAGCATCTGAAGCATCTGTATCAGGCCCGGCTGACCCGAGCCAATTAACAACATTAGTTTCCCTAAATGAATGGGTAGTCTCTCCCCCGAGTGGATATACTGTTTCTCAAAAAGTGAAAGGAGCAAGTACTGTTGTAGTGTCTTCTGATCCTCATGCAGAGAGAAGAATCAACCCCTATGTTGTGACCGGAGTGAGCCTTGGTCTCCCCGGTATGGATGAAATTTTTGAGCCAGATGCATTAGAGAGAATTATTGCTGGAGAGAATTTCATAACCGAATTACCTGATGATGTCAAGCAGCGTTTACTCGACAAAAATATGGTTAGAATCGTTAAGCACACAGATGGCAGAGCAGAATTCGTACCATGTGATTCCTTTGCTACGATACCTCAATTAGCAGGCGTTGGTGGTTACTTTGATTTGGCAAAGCAATATGGGATCGACCCCAAAATAGTGGCGGCAATGGATGTTTCTACTTCCCTTTCATTTGCCGCAGGATTGGAGGCTCTCAAAGATGCAGCACTTCCATTATTGCCTGTTGAACAGGTCAGTAGTGCAGGTAAGAGATTAGTGAGAGGGTGGAATCTCCCTAACTCAATTCGTGAAAGAACAGGGGTTGTGTTCGCCTCGGTATTTCCCGGAATAGCCATGGCCATGCGACACGCTCTGAATAATGGGGCTGATGAGAACGGTACTTTCGATAGAAAATTCTTACTTCAAATTCTGACGATGGGTCACGCACAGTTCGCTCAATGGATAGGCGCCCGCGGTCCAAATCTTGCTATTAACAACGCATGTGCATCCACTCCAGCAGCCTTCGCAATCGCAGAGGATTGGCTAGATTCTGGTCGTTGTGACAGAGTTATTGTAATCAGCGGTGATGATTCCACCGGTGAAGATTTGATGGAATGGATTGGTGCAGGCTTCGCCGCTGCAGGTGCCCATTCAATGGGCAATGTAGTGGAAGAAGTAGCGTTGCCATTTGATGGCAGACGCAACGGTATGTTGCTGGGTATGGGTGGTGCTGCCTTTGTACTTGAGAAATCATCTCATGCAGATGATAGGGGAGTTATTCCTTATGCTGAGTTATTGGGCGGTCACATTGGTAACTCAGCCTTCCATCCTACTAGACTTGATGTGGAACATGTAGCCTCAACTTTCGATGAGTTTGTGACCGATATGGAAAACCGGTGGGGAATAGATAGACATGAAATCGCTCCGAAAACGACTTTCATGTCACATGAACCATTTACTCCACCACGGGGAGGTTCAGCAGCCGCTGAAATTGAATCACTTAGAGGAGCTTTTAAGGAATCTGCTGACAGTTTAATCATAACCAATACCAAAGGATTCACAGGTCATCCGATGGGTGTTGGCATAGAAGATGCCACTGGATTGTATGGATTAGCATCAGGCAGATTGCCGCCAATTGCTAACTTCAAACAACCAGACCCTTCATTAGGAAATCTCCGACTTTCAGAAGGTGGAGAATATGATGTTGAATACATGCTTCGCCATGCTGCTGGATTTGGTAGCCAAATTGCTCTAACAATGTTCAAACGAATTGCTAGAACTCTCAACCGTGTTGATAGAGAGAGTGTGGTGAATTGGGCAATTCAGCAAGCAGGTGATGACGTTGAATTACGATTGTTGGAGCGAAAATTAGTCGCTTACATTGCTCCGGATGAATCATTGATAGGTGGCGTTGAAGGTAGTGAATGGCGAGTTTCCAAGCAAGATGCAAAGCCTGCATCCATTGATGCGAAATCTACAACTTCCGAATCCAATGAACCCGAGCCAATTGTAATCAAAGAGGAGAAAATCGAATCACCCACAGAAGAGTCTTCGATTCCAGTTCAAGAAACTGAGACAGTTCCCGAACCAACTGTTGGAGTCCATCCTGATGGGCTTGAACAGCAAGTTGTGGAAACTGTTGCAAAGCACACAGGTTACCCGACCGATTTCATTGAATTAGACCAAGACTTAGAGGGCGAATTAGGAATTGACACAGTGAAACAGGCAGAAATAATGGCTGATTTAAGAGAAACATTTTCCTTACCGGTTGATGACTCATTCCAGTTACGTGAACACCCAACACTGAACCACATGATTAGTTATATCGTTGCTATGGGGGGATATGGAGATGAACAACAAAACACACAAGAGGAGCAAGTCTCCAAGAGTACTACTCTGCCCGAAGAGCCGGTGGTGAACCATTCTCCAAGTATAGAGAATAACGATAGCGATGTTGAGTCAGGCGTCCTTTCAATCGTTGTAAAGCACACGGGTTATCCAGAAGATTTCCTAGAGTTAGATCAAGATTTAGAAGGTGAGTTGGGGATTGATACAGTAAAACAAGCGGAAATAATGGCTGAATGCCGAGAAAACTTTTCCTTGCCTGTAGATGATTCATTCCAATTGCGTGACTATCCTACTCTTGCACATATGATTTCCTACATCGTTTCAATGCGTGGAGATGAATCAGTCAGTGAGCAAACTCCAGACTCTGACCCTGAGCAATCCGAGATTCCTGATGAACCTGAAGAACCTGAAGAACCCGAGGAGATTCCCGATGAACCTGAAGTGGAAGTAATGGAACCACAGCCGCAATCAACTCCTGTTGAACCTGAAGTGGAAATAATAGAACCAGAGCCGCAATTAACTCCTGTTGAAAGCACTGTTACTCGCCTCGTCGTTGAGGTTGAGGAGGCAGATGAATCTGAGGCCCATCCAATAGATATGGCTGGCTCATACATCATTGTGACTGACGATTCGTGGGGGCTTGGAAACGCAATTTGTGAGCAACTTGAATCTAGTGGGTCAGAAGCTGTTAGATTGATGTTAGACCCAAGTATAACTTCAAACATCAAAATTGAAAAAGATGGAGAAATCGATATCATCAGATTAGATCCAGGCAATCAAGACCATCTCACTCAATTTGGAGACATAATCAATGATTTAGATGTTGCAGGAGTTATTCACACTGCTCCTTCCACCTTAGCCGGGATTGCTTGGGCAGAGGTTACTAGTCAACAACAAACACAGATGGTTTGCCATGGGTTATTTGGGGTACTCCAACAAATAGATGCGAAGTTGGCTAACCGTAGTGACGGAATTGTATGTTCAATTTCAGCACTTGATGGCCGCCATGGAAATGGCGGTCATCGCTTCAATCCTCTTGGTGCTGGGGCGCATGGTATAGTCAAATCCTATGGTAGGGAAAGGCCAAACATCCGGGCAAGAGCAATCGATGTAGCGCCCGAACTATTGGTTGATGCAGATAAATTAGCGACAACAATTCTCGCCGAAATTGAGCATATGGGGCCTCGTGAAATCGGAATTGACGGGGATGGTAGAAGATGGCAGGTTTGCATCTATGACGAAGCCCATGAATCTGAGCCGAAGTCACTACAATCAGATGATGTGTTCATTGTATCAGGGGGCGGTTCAGGAGTGACTGCCGCATGTATTGTCGGGCTAGCACAAGCCAATAGGGATGTAGGATGCCACTTTGCATTACTAGGAAGAACCAAACTTGACGATTCTCTTTCAAATTTAGCCACTGCAACAGATGAAACTTTGCAGAAAATGAAATTAGAGTTACGAGAACAGATGCAAACAGATTCGAAATCTGTCAAAGTTACAATCGTTGATTGGGAGAATGCATGGTCAGAGATTGTTCGTTCAATTGATATTCATAAAACCATGTTAGATATCGAATCTAGTGGTAATTCAGTAACTTATCACTCATGTGATGTGACAGTGAGTAGCCAAGTTCGAAAAGTTCTCAAGAAGTTGAAGAAAAAGTGCTCACAGATAACTGGAATTATTCATGGAGCGGGAATTGAAGATTCCAAGATGGTTGCTGATAAGGATTGGAATACCTTTAGCAAAGTTTTGTCTGTCAAGATTGATGGTTGGCAATCTCTTTTCAATGCCGCCAAAGACCACAGTACAGAATTACGATATTGTTGTGCTTTCACCTCGATTGCGGGAAGATTTGGTAATGGAGGGCAAACCGATTATGCTGCGGCAAATTGTATTCTCGATGCCGAGATGTCTCGCCTCGCACACACCGATTCAGAACCTCACGGTGTTGCCCTAGCGTGGACTGGTTGGCAAGATGTTGGAATGGCTACTCGTGGCTCAATTGCAAGCGTGTTTGAGCAAGCAGGCATAGAGACTGTCTCTGTAGAACAAGGTGTATCACTTTTTGTTGAGGAAGTTATGAGAGGTGGGAAACGCAGAGTTGTCCTTGCTGGAAGTCTCGGAGTTCTGAATGATGATGGGTCTGACAGAGAGCCTCCTCAAAGGTTACCTCTAGATGTTTCAGAATTACTAGCCGATGCAAACCGCTTCCCTTTTGTTGACAAAGTTGTGTCACACGAACCATTTGATTCGCTATCCTATGAGTGTACAATAGATGTCAATAATTACCCATTCTTACAAGACCATGCCATTGATGATGTGCCGTATCATCCTGGTGTGATGGCTCTAGAAATGTTTTCTCAAGGAGCACAATTGTTGTGGCCACCTTGCTCAGTAATTGGATTTGCAGGGGTTCGCTTTGGTTTACCAATTAAATTGATTAAAGAAGAACAGAAGTTGAGATTGGTTGCTGAATACTCGCATCAAAACGCGGAAAATGTCTGGGTTAAATGCAGATTGGAATCCGATTTAATCAACAAATCTGGAGAGGTATTCGGTGAACCAAGAATACATCACAGAGGATTAGTTAGAATGCTGAAGAAAGAGGCAGACCGAGGATTGCTGAAGTTACCATCAATTGGTACTCCTTCAAGAGGAGGTGTATCCCTTGGGTCAGATTTTGTTTACCAACGATTCTTCCACGGTCCTAGATTCCAATCACATGGTGGAATTTTGGGTGGATGTAGTATCGGTGAGATGTATGGTGTGGATGGTATTGCATTATCTCGTCATCAATTACCAAACACCGACCAATTCTCTGTAGGAGATGTCACATTAGAAGCTCAACCTATGTTAATCGAAGCCTGTTTCCAGAATGCTGGAATGGTAGCAATGGAAATCGATGGTTTGCAATCATTACCGGTTGGAATTGAGATGCTCGAATTGATTAGAGTTCCCGAAAAGACGGATTCCCTCCGAATGCGTTCTTTGAGGAAAGGTAGCGAAGATGACGGAGTCAGTATTCACGATTGCTTAATTGTCAATCAAGATGGTAAACCGATTGTGGCAATGAAGGGCCTTCGATTGAAGGGAATGGCACCTATTTCAGAAGACGATTCATTTACGTTGAATCGCAATTGAAAAATTGAATTTCCAATTGGTGAATTGAATGTGGAAACCACCCTCTATTCCTACTCAGTTAAATCTTGTAGGAAATATTTATGGCCAATTCCACGCAGTTTGGATGAACACCCGCACCCCCGAAGCAACAGACCCAATACCAGATATTTCCCATCTCCATTTCGTAGACCCAATAGAAGCACAATCATTCAAAGTTGCAAAGCGGGCAGAAGAACATGCTGCAGGTCGTTTTCTAATTGCTCATCTTCTTCAACAGAATGGGTATGTTGTCGAGGATTATCAAATCAAGAGGGATGAATTTCGAAGACCAATTTTAATTGGGCCTAAGCCGATTTCAATTTCTATATCCCATAGTGGTGGAGTAGCTATCGCAATTATCGGACCAACTGAATTATCTGTTGGAATTGATGTGGAACTAGATAATACTCGGCAACGCAATTTGCTACCACTTATGGCAGCAGGAAATGAATTGGAAAAACTAGAGACTGCTTGGGACCATGATTCAGATGCCGCAAAAACTCTAACCAACTCAATTTGGGTGATGAAAGAAGCAATTCAGAAAGCAACAGGACTTGGGATGGGTCTAGCTCCTCAATCATTTGAGGTACTAGGAAAAAATGTAATCACTATTAATTCTCAATCGTATCTAGTTCATGCATGGAGACCAATTCTTGCTGGTCAACTAACCCATGTGGCTCTAGCCCACAAAACTGATTTGACCTAGAAGATTCACTCACTAATCTCAGCATCAATCACACTTTCGTTACTATCAATACGCTTCGCAAGCCAATACGTGAAACTAATTGCAATTATCCAAAGAGGCACATTTGCTTTGTAGAATGTTTCGTAAGCAATAAGATCTGTTTTTCCAGAACTTATGAGGTATCCCATTGCGAAGAATCCAGCAAGGATTCCGATAGATTGGCCTAAGAACGCAACAAGGCTTGCCATGCCAATTCCACGATTTCTCTCTTCTTCATTTGTGAATTTTGCAATCAAAGCATCATTTGAAACTAGTAGCATCGGGTAAATTGGAACCATAAATATGAGCACCGCAATCATAGGTGGAAGACCGATACTGAAGATAGACCAGAGAGTTCCATATGCTGCTGCTGACCAAAGCAGAACCGTTTGTGCTCCCCGATCATCGCAAACTTTGCCAATCACTGCGTACAAAATGAGTACTGCAATCACTGCCCATGCTTCTAATAGGCCGGTGAAGTCTACATCAAAGCCAACAATCTCAAGGTATCGTAAAGCAGTTAGAACAACAGCACCTCGAGGGATTGCAACAAGGATTACACCGAACAGACAGATAAGTGCCCATTTACTTTCAAATCGAAACATTCCGCTAAACATTTCCAATTTTTCCGAAAATGATAACTTGACAACATCCGGTTTTTTGTCTCCTTTCAACATCCAAACAGGCCATGAAAATTCATCTCCTTTGAATTGTAAAATCATGTAAGCACCCATTAGTAGGGCAGGTACGGATACTCCAACAATTCCTAACATCGCAAATGTGCTACTGGTTGGTAATAGAGCGACATACAATTTACTGCATAACATCGAGCCGATTGCGGCTGCAAATGAAGCGAATGCATACAGCACTCCAAGGAATTCACCCTTTTGTTCAGGATACCATTCTGTGCCAACAGCAACCGCCATTCGGACCGCAGAAAATAGGGCAATCTGTAATGTTGAAGCAAAAATGTAAGCCTCAAGTGGCAGGAATGGGAAAGTTAACATCAGTAAAGCTGAACCAATGATTGCAAAAGCCATCAATTGCTTTCGGTGACCGAATTTATCAGCAATTGCGCCCCAAAGAAGCCCAAATACACCTAGCGCAAATGCCAGCAAACAGAGATGTAGAATCACAATATCCTCAGAGGCACCCAACTCCCGGGTGTGGAAAGTGTAGAGGATAAGAGCGTTGTTAATCCCCGCAATCAAAAATGTGGTTGCTAGAACTAGGCGTTTTAAATCACCTTCTTCACGAGGTCCGTGACCCAGTTCCTTTCCCTTTTCTTCAAGAGTGTGATATCTCCCCTTTAGCCAGATTCCAACTCCTATTAGAAGCGGAATAGTCAAAAAGAATAATGTCGATTTTAGGCTACTACTGAGGATACTAGGTCCCTTCGGGTCCATCATTTCAACCACCTGATTGGTCATCCCATGGTTGCCTGTAGAATCGTTCCACATCACATGAGCAGAGATGACCACGCCATCATGCCATTCTTCAATTTCCCAACGGTAAATCCCAGTATCAGATTTTATCCCTTCTCCTGTCGGTAGAAGCATTAGTTCATTTCCGCCATCACTAGCGTGCAAAGTTATGGTTTCTTTCGCCAACTGTTCTTCACCAAGAGCCCACCTTGCTTGAACCGCCCAAACCACCTCACTTCGAGAATAGTTCTCACCATCACCTCTAAACGGGGTTCCTTCGTTCTCTAGGTAAGGGTCATCAATTTGGTACATTCCAGCAGAGATTGTTAGATTAGTAGGGGTTTCAATTGAGCCCCAGTGGATTGTGCATTCACTAGTCTCTAAGAGTGGGAGAGCACCGCTGTTTACCGTCCACCGGATTGAAAGAGTTTGGTCAATTGAAATGTTATCTGGTAAATTCCCTCCAGTGAAATCAATACGTTGTTTTTCTTCAGATAATGATATTCCACCGCTATTTACTTGGTCTAATTCAGTACCATCAATGAACAGGAAGAGGTCAATATCAACTTGGCCGCTTCCACTTGCCCAAAGTGAGAAATTCCAAGATTCGCTACCAATTGGGGCATCACGGACAAAATTAGGTGTGGTAAAAGTTGGCCCATTGGATGGCCCAGAACCAAATCCAAATCCAAAATTATGAGTGTACATTTCGGTTCGCTCAACGAATTCAGGAGATAGAGTATCTTGGCTATACGCAAATAATGTAGTCATGCGTATTTCTGGCTCATAATCAACATCAGGTGGAAGCACATCTTCTTGAGCAGTAGCCAGTGGTAAGGCAAAGGTTGAAAATACCAAAACGAGGCTAATTACAATGATTTTCCTCATTTTCACTCCTCCTCGTTGATTTGGTTTGATGGAATGGTTTGGTATCGATCCTTTCTACTTGGATAGAATACAAGCAATATACCAAATAGAAACAGTAGTGGTGTTATGAAAACGGCCATAATATCAATATCTAGTTTTTCGAAAGCGATATCCCAAAGTGGTACGTTAACGGGCAGAAAGAGAAAGATGAAAGCGACTCCAACCCAGTTTCGCCCTCTCATAATTTGAGGTGCGGGGGCTACTAAACATCAAGGCTCCCATAGACGCGGTTAAGTCTGATAGGTATGTCGGCGGGCTACGCGTTCGTGATGTAGGGGTAGCATCAGAGGTTTCCAACCTCTTCGCCCGGGTTCAAATCCCGGCGAGCGCACCTCGGTTTTATCAGATTTTTATCGGTGCGCTCACCTGACCCGCTCACCAATAATTTTGTTTCCTAAGGTGAGCGTTTTCTGCGACCGAAAATTCAAACTTTCCTCACTTTGTTCGGTCCAGTTTGAAGATCCCGGCGAGCGCACCTCGGTTTTAGCAGATTTTAATCGGTGCGCTCACCTAACCCGCTCACCAAAAATTCAATTTCATTAGGTGAGCGTTTTCGGGTACGAAAATTCAAACTTCCCTCACTTTGTTCGGTCCAGTTTGAAGATCCCTGCCAGCTCACTTCAATTATAGCAATATTATTACTTTAGTTGCGAACAATCCTCAAGGATTTGCTCAAGCGTCGCCTTCAACACGAGGTGCAAGGAAATAAACAACATTAGCACCACCATCGGCGAATTCAAATTCTAAACGAAGTGGATAGTTTTCACCAAACTTAGCAGTCACCTTATCCACAGTAGATTCTATTCGCTTGGCTAATGGAAGTAGATATTGCAAACTGTATTGGCTCTTGACTGGGTTATCACAATTTAATTCCTGTAATTCTCCAGCATCATAACTCACATTGACTGCATCTGATTCACCTGTTACATTAACACTGAATCGTGTTTGGTCAATTGAAAATGTGACCAAGTCGCCAACTTGTTCCGCCGCTTTCAAAGCGCGAGCAAATTTAGCCCCTGAAAGGCTGACAGAGATATCTGTATCAAGTTCGGGAACTTTTGGCTCCTGCATATTCTGCCGGTCAAGTGGTCGAATAGTACGCTCAATTTCACCGACTCTAAATTCAACTTTACCAACACTGTCATTATAGTCGATAACAATCAAATCACCTGCTCCTGCAAGTTGCACAAGTTTGGAAATTTTTGACAATTCCAATCCTAGGACTGAATCTGTTACTTCATACGATTCAAAGGCAGCAGAGTCAACTTCCATCTGAATCATTGCTACATGGCTCGGGTCTACGACCCTCACCACGAGTTTATCATCTTCAAAATTGAAGCGAGCTTCCTCTACCAAAGTTGACAAAATGTCAACCACCATTCTGAAGGTTTCTTGACGGGCTGTTATGTTCATCATGTCGGTCCCATACCCCTGCGGTAAATCGTGTCTTTCAAAGGGGGCACTAAAGGCTTCGCTATGCGATGGCTCTCTATTTTCGCTCAATTAAGACTCTAAAACAACTCTACTTTCGTTGTTCATCTCGCTCTGCAACTGGTCGGTCAAGTCGCAAAACATCAACATCTATTGTTGGCTTATCATTTTGCATGAGTTCTTTACATCGATTCATAACATCCTCATTCATTTCACCAGCGAATGAAAAGAGAGGAGCGAAACCTTCCTCACCTCTGTCACGTTCTCCCATGTTTTCTCTTTGGTGGTGCTCACGTGGTGGTTGTGGATGTACTACCTCGGTACCTCGTGGATTAACTCGGATCACAGTAGTTGAGCCATCTTCACTAGTTCGAATAATCTCGTACTCAACCCATTCACCGCGGGTACGAGTGATGATGATTGTTCCATCATCAAGAATTTCAAGATCTAGCGCTGCCATTTCATCTCTATCTCTTTCATGTTCAACACGGTCGGTTTGGTTTTCTTCAACCTCATCAGTTGCGGCCCAACCATGGTTTCTTAGAAATAGAGCAAATCCTTCCTCAGTTACGATTTCCTCAGAAACTGTGCCATTTGCGTTAACAATTCTGATTACATATTCACCAAGTGCAGTTCTAGATACCTCAATGTTGTCTGGCAGATGCCAGTCTACATCAGCATCTGTATTGTCTGAGTTATTGTCTGTTGAATCGTTATTTTCATTAGTATCTGCTTGCCTTCCTGCAGCATCACGTTCTCTAAGTGGTTTTTCTTCATCCTTATCCCAGTCACCTCGGTCAGGCATGTTGCTCTTCATTTCTTTACAACGCTCTAACCAAGCAGATTCACTCTTTTCAAGAGTTGAAGCATCCTTCTTTTCATCGCTCTTTGCGGCGTCATTACCGCTATCACCAGCAGCTGCAGCATCATTCATCTCAAGCGATGACATTGATGCCATGCCGCCTAAAACCAGTAGCATCACCAGAAGGATGCTTAGTGCGCCGTTTAATCGAATTCCTGTTCCTGAAGCCATATTGACCAATTGCTGAGATGTGGAGCCCCCTTCAAAACTTTGCGCATAGGGTTCTGACCCCTAAGGGGGTCAAATTATGATGATTAGGATTAATTTCTCAACCCTGGTATTTCTTCCAATGGTTGGTGTGCTGGTCTCGAAACCACCAAGTTTCTGAGTTAGGTGGATGTTCGAGATATTCGTACCCATCCGGTTGTATTTGCCCAACTTGTGATGGGTGTGGTGTGGACTCTAATGCAGGTGCGCCAGATGTTGGCAGGGAATCAAGTGATGATTCCATTCTAGTTGGCATTCCTGCTCCTCTAAATTGTAAGTTACTTCGGGGTTCTTCAAAATAGGATTCACTCGGTTCATCTTCGTCTTTTCCTTTGCGCATGATTGTAATAGCAACTACTAACACAACAACTCCTACTAGTCCTAGGATTCCACCAATCATTATTGGAGAAGCAAGGGCAACACCGCCCAGTCCAGCTGCAGGAACTTCGCAACCATTGCTACCAATTTCAGTTCCACTTGGTGTGTTGGCACACTCATCGTTTTCATTGCCAATACCGTCTGCATCATTGTCAAGAAGTGTATCACAGCCATCAGATATTTGGTCATTATCAATATCAATATTGTCATCATAGCCTTCACATTTGTCATCGGCATCTGCAATTCCATCGGCATCAGAATCTAAGAGGGAATCACACCCATCAGCAACCCCGTCACTATCAACATCAACGCTGTCATCGTGACCTTCACATGCATCATCTGCATCTGAAACGCCGTCATCATCTGAATCAATTAATTCATCACAGCCGTCTGGTATTCCATCGCCGTCGACATCAACATTGTCATCATGGCCAGGGCAAACTTCGAACGAATCGGCAACTCCATCACCATCTGAATCAATAATTGCATCACAACCATCAACAATTCCATCTTGATCTACATCAATTGCGTCATCGTAACCCATGCATTCATCATTAGCATCAGCGACGCCATCAAAGTCACTATCAACAATGTCATCACAACCATCAGGAACTCCATCTTGGTCTACATCAATAGCATCATCAAAGCCTGGGCAGAGGTCAGCAGTATTGTTGACTCCATCTCCATCATTGTCAATCATTGAGTCGCAGCCATCTGGGATTCCATCAGCATCAACGTCAATGCTGTCATTATGACCAGGGCATTGGTCCATCGCATCTGAAACACCGTCATTGTCAGTATCTTTCTGACTTGCAGAACAGCCTTGCCATGGTGGTTCTGTATCAGCGGTTTCGTTAGCAGGTGTTGCTGGACAACGGTCTGCAGGATTGAGGACTGAATCCCCGTCATCATCTCTCTGTTCCCAAGCACAACCATATGCATCAAGGTCAGTCATCGTTAGAACATCGGTATCAGCGCAATTATCATCAGGGTTCAAAACCCCGTCATTATCATCATCTCTCTGTTCCCAAGAGCACCCATCAGAATCTAATCCGGTATGTACTGCAGGTGTGTTAGGACATAGATCATCTGAATCACGAACTCCATCATTATCTGCATCAACCCATACACCATTTGAGAATTTCCAAGACATGAGTGCCATATTATTTACAGAGATAGGATACCCCCATTCACCAAGTACTACGCTCTCGTCCATATCGCCTGCCTCATTCCAATATTCAACCTCAATACCGGTAATTGAAGTTGGCCCACTTCCACTACTATCCGCTAAATTATAGCCAGGGCTCTGAATAGTTACTTCTCTTGTAGCATTGCTGGTTTCATTTAATTCATTGTGTTCACTACCAGAATCTGAGGACGGAGGATTAGGGGCCCAGTTACCACCTCCTGCATTAAATTCCCCACTTTCCTCACTCGTCCAATTATTCCATTCTTTGTAGTTAATAGTCCAAATGTCTCCAACAGTAAAGTTGTCTTGGTAGCCAGTTTGGAGGATTTCTATAGTTTCATTCCCCCAACTAGTCCCGCGATACATATCTTCACTTCCGCCTTGTTCCTTCATCCATATCCGCGAATGAGAAATTCTCTCTTCTTTATGCCAGCCAGTGTAGGTGGTTGGAATTAACTCCAAATTATTCATTGAATAATTCATAATCATTTCCGAATTATCGGTGTCATTGTATGCAGTGACATTCATCCAAAATGTCAGCCTATTTTGATGACATAGCCCAGAATAAGCAGGGAATGAACAGTAGACATCACTGGGTAAATCAGCCCGGAACTCTGAGACCCAATTCACTTCTGCTCGGTCTACCTCACTTGAATTTTCCCAACCTGAACGCATTTCTTCAGCCATGGGGGAGCCATTGAATGAGCCAAAATCTCCAGCAGTAAACTGCCAATTAACATATGGGTTGTGAATGACAATAGGGTTTTTTCCTACTGGGTTTACTGTATTTTCATTCTCAAGTTCAACATCAATTGATTCTAGTAGGGGGCTTAGAGCAGCCAGTGGCAGCATTAGAAATACTATGATTTGGGCCAATTTCATACTCTTGGCCACAGATACTTCCCATATCAATCTCTCGCTATGTGGAACTTTGGCACATTAGCCTTGAAATGGGGGTGCCGGTCGGACAGACATGGCCAGTGAGGTGGGTGGTTCGCGTGTATGCGTTATTATCCCCAGTTTACGCAATGCTGAGGAATTGGGTATTGCTCTTGATGGATTGGCAAATCAAACTTGGCCAAGTGATGAGGCGAGAAGTTCTGGCGCAACTTTCGAGGTGGTAGTTGTTGGTCCAAGTGGCGACCCCGGCCAAGCAGTTGCTGAGTCACAAGGTGCCCGTTTCATTGATGATGAGGGTTCACGCACGCGTGCGGACGCGTGCAATGTGGCATTGGCTGCTGTTGATTGCGACATTGTGATGTTCACTGATGATGACGTCTGGGTCGAATCTGATTGGGTTGAGAAATTAATCCGCTGGTTTGAGCGCGAAGAAGTTGCAGGCGTTGGTGGCCCCAATTTCGCTCCTGCTGATGAGCGCTCAACATTTTGGCAGCGTGTTATTGATGTCACATTTTGTTCAAAATGGGTGACTGCTGGTACCAATTATGGCAAAAGAGGCACGGCTGACTTAGAGTCAGCCGAGCAACTTCCAGGCGTCAACGCCGCATATCGCAAGTCGGTTTTAGACGCCGTAGGCGGCTTTGATGAAGGAGCAATTGGTTGCGAAGATGCTATGCTCGATCACCGCATTGAACAAGCGGGATACAAATTGTGGACTGATGGCTCAGCCATCATGTGGCACCGCCGACGCAATCCAGCCCGTGTCCGAAAGCAAATTCAGAATTATGGCCTAGTCAGAATTCTTGCAAGTGAAGTACATCCTAGCATGAAGGCGTGGTCACATACAGCTGTCGGATTATTCCCTATCCTCGCACTCATTGGTATTGGGGCCTTCGTTTGTGGTGCTATGAGTGGCGGGTTAGCGTGGCCAGAGTTTTGGAATATTTCCCCATCAGTTGTTCCTTTTGGTTGTCCTAGAACTGCAGTTCACTTACCGGTTAGTCTTGGGGCACTCTATGTGTTGCTTTGTTGGGCGGGGGCTGCAAAGGGTAACTCACCAAGCAGAACTTTTGCAACAGTTCTCGTTGCTCCACTGATGACATTCCTACTTCACTGGTCTTACGGGACAGGGGTTCTCAAGGCGTGGTGGAGAATCTATGTTTCTAAGAAACCAGGTCTGCAAGTCGATGACAAAGACCGTTCTTGAATCAAACTTTTTCCATTGAAGTGCCGTCACTTGAAACTCGATAAGATTTGGATTTTGGCCGCCAAATAAATCCACTTGCAAGGCTGATGAAAATTCCACCACCAATGATGTTGGTCCAATTTCCGGATAAATATTCAGAGGATGCGAAATTGTAGGCCCACAAAATCGAAGGAATAATTCCAACAAAAAGAGTGAACAGAATTTCACGGATAAAGAAAGGTAGTTTATCCTCTAGTGGTAATCTTGGAGGTTTGTCCGTTACTTGGGGGGCTCGCACAAGTCGAGTGGCTTCCTTGCCTCTCATAGGCTCGGGTATTTCAGCGGGGTAACTTGTATGGTGGCCATGTTCGTCCCACTTTTTCATTAATTTTAGTTTTACTTTGTAATTCGTTTTTCGGGGTTGTCCATCACACCTCTGGCCCCAGAATCCTGACCGTGGTCGCTCATCGGCTAACTTTTCCCATAGTACATCACCCTGTTCAACTAATCCTTTCGTGTGTGCAAGAAGCCATTCACCTTCGGATGGCGGCCTCAGGCCTTGTTGCTCAAACTGTTCTCTATCAATGCCGCTTTGTTTGAGCAAGTCATTGAGAGGATAAGCGTCTTTAGAAATTTCAAATGTATAATCAATTTTGATTTCATGACGTGGGTGGTATTTTACAGGGTGTAAAGAAAGGCGCCCATCATCACTACCAAGCCAAACAGAACCCGGTTCAACAGTAAGCCACTCAACATTATTTTCAGCCGTCATGACGAGTAGCCTCACCTGTTGTTTTGTCAAGTTCGCCGGTTTGAACAGCCCACAAATCTGCATAAACTCCGTCTTGAGCGATAAGTTCGTCGTGAGCACCGTTTTCCACAACTACACCTTCAACCAATACTAGAATTTGGTCAGCATCTCGAATTGTTGAGAGTCGGTGGGCAACAGCAACAGTCATTCTACCATCTTTGAATTGATTGAGATTACGTTGAATGATTTCTTCGGTACGTGTATCAACTGCACTTGTTGCTTCATCAAGAATCAAAAGGGGAGGGCGGCGAAGAATAGCCCGTGCCAACGAGATTCGTTGGCGCTGACCGCCAGATAATTTCACTCCTCTATCACCAACAATTGTATCGTAACCATTCGGTGCTTCTTGGATAAATTCGTCAGCCCCCGCAAGCGTGGCGGCCTCTTCAATTGCCGCATCACTGGCATTTTGGTCTGCATATGCGATGTTTTCTTTGATAGTGCCGTGGAATAGGTACACGTCTTGACTAACATACCCTATTTGATCACGGATTGAGCCAAGTGTTAACCCATCAATGTCTGAACCATTCATTGAGATTGCCCCTCCATCGGTTTCATAATACCTGAGCAGTAACTTGACAATCGTTGATTTTCCAGCGCCCGTAGGCCCAACGATTCCTACACTTTGATTGCGATGTAATTCAAATGAAACGCCATTCAATACTTTGTTTCCATTTGGATAGGCAAAGTGAACATCATCAAACGTGATTGAGTTTGCAGGTTCTTGCAAAGATTTGGCTCCTTCTTTGTCAATAATTGATGGCTCTAGGTCAATCATGGCGAACACTCTGCGCGCACTCGCTTCGGATTTCTGAATCTGATTAACAAGCATTCCTAGGATAAATAATGGCATCGACATTCTAGTACTCATCAATAGGAAAGTAACAAACTGGCCGGGGGTAATTCCTCCTTGTGAAGGCCCTTCAAGCATTAGGTATCCACCAGCAGTTGCAAGGAGCCCAAAAGCGACTCCAGCAATTACGTAAATCCCTGGTAGGAATTTAGTTCGCTGAACTGTAGCACCAATTGCATGGTCTTTGTATGATGACGACTCTCTACCTACACGGTCAGACTCGTAAGATTCTGCATTGTATGCCTGAACTACTCCCATTCCGGAAATATTGTTTGAGAGAACTGCATTTATGTCTCCAAAAGATTGACGTGATTCTCTGTACTTCTTTTGCACACGTGTTGAGAAGAAATAGATTAATGGCAGAATGAATAAAATTGGCACGAATAGAATCAATGCAAGTTTCCATGACATCCACACAAGGATTGCCAAAGCAGTTGAGAATGTGATTACAATTCTAATCATAGAGGTGGATGCATCTGAAAGGAAGTTCTCAAGTTGATTGACATCGGCGGAAATTATAGACATAATATCCCCGGTTTGCCGGTCTTCAAAATATCTTATTTCCATCTTTATTAGAGAGTTAAATGCTGCCATCCTGATATCATGTTGGAGATATTGGGCTAATGTTTCCCATGAATAATTTGAGACTCCTTGGAAGATTGCAAGGCCTGTGAACGAGGCTAAAATTAGTATTCCATAAAATGCAAATTCTTCAAGTTGATTGATTTCACCCGAAAGCACAGCATCGGTCAATAATCCCATTGCAACAAAAGGCAATAAGTCACAAATTCGTGCCCCCATGTTGGAAACAATACCAAGCGTAAATCGTTTCCAATATGGCTTGATGTAAGGGAATATGCGCCATAATTGGCGACCAAGCATTTGTTTGTCACCAGATTCCGAAGTCCCATCGGAAAAATCAGCAGGGGACCCACCCTTTGGTGCCGGCATCATCCCTTTCACCTCTCGCCTCTCCTCTTTCAAGCCTCGGTATGCAAGGTGGCTAAATCAATATTCACGCCAGCCGTGACTACATCCTTTACAGGTGAGGATTCTAGTTTCTGGTTCATCAGATGCACGGGTTTGTTTTAGTTCCGCAAAGATATCCATTTCCTCACATTTTGGACAAACATACATCCCATGAGTGAGGACGCCCCGATGCTGCTCTGCATCATCTATTACTTCTGTAAGATGTTTGAGATCTTTAACTTCTGAGGAAGTGACCGAATCTAAGGTGTCTACCTCTACACCAGATTGTAATTTCACTTTACCTTTAGTAGGGCCAACATAGTTGCATCGTCCATTTGGACATTTGATATTTCCATCAGGTCCGGGGAAGGCTAAGGTTCCACAATCTGGGCAGAAGATGATATCACACTCCGATAGATGTAGCGGACGCTCATTCGCTTTTAAGCAACACGCTCTAGGGTTCTTTGAATAATCTGAATAATTCGCCCTATGGTTATCTCAGGGCCTATTTCGGTCATGTAATATTTCTTGTATGGAAAGGGGATTCTCCTTTTGAAGGGGGACCTGTTGGGCTACCTATGCATCTTGCTTGGGATTGGCGCCTTGCCCGTGTCTTTGATGATGCGGGAGAAGTTGTTGATGAGTCGATTTGGAATGCTGGTCGCAATCCTGCAACAGTAGCATCCAGGCTTTCTCTTTTGAGTAAAGGTAGGAAAACGGATGAGGCTAGGCGCTTGGTGGAGCGATTTCCCGAGGCTGTTGAAACTCCCGTGCATGAATTATCACCAAGTTGGTGGCCTAATCTTTCAGATGAGGAGGCTGAACTTCTACAAGAAGCAACGTTGGTAATTGCCAAGGCCGGGGTAGCCGCTGCATCTAGTGACCCCGACCGGCGTCTCGAGCATCTGGTTAGGGCTGGTGATGAGATGCGAGCATCCCTGACAACCTTGGAAGCAAGAGTAATTGAGTGGGCAGGTCTATTTCTTCCTGAAATCGATTTGGATAGCCAGCGAGATGTAATTCCGATAGAAATTGCAAAGGCGGATTCACTTGAAAATGCCGCAGATAATCTCCAAACAATATCTAGCCCAACTGGAATTAGTAGTGCGGAATGGAATGCTCTTTCACAATGGGCAAGGGGTGTAGTCGAGGTTGAAGACCGTTTGAAAACGATTGAATCAGCGATAAGGGAAGTTGCTCTTGAACACCTTCCTTCAACATCAGCGGTGCTTGGGCCATTACTGGCAGCAAGAATGTCAACAACAGCAAATGGCAGAGAGAGATTGGCTCGTTTACCATCAGGAACAGTACAAGTTCTCGGCGCAGAAACAAGTTTCTTTCTACATCTCAGAGATGGTATTCCGGTTCCTAAACACGGACATCTATTCCAGCATCCATGGGTATCACGTTCACCACGTTGGACACGTGGAAAAGTTGCTAGAATGCTTTCTGGAAAGGTTTCTATTGCTGCACGTCTAGATGCTTTTAATGGACAACCTTGGGGTGAGTCCGAAGTTGCAGAAATAGATCAAAAGGTTACAGAAATTCGCCAAAGGCACCCTAAACCAACGCGTAGATGAGGTGATTTGTTGGGTCGTAAAAGTCATGGCAAAACCGATTATTTGGCTGAAAATGTACTCACTCAAGGCCGCGGTCTTTGGACTAGGAATGCAGTCCCAGGAGTCCGTGTGCGTGGTGAAGGATTGAGAAGAATAGGAGGGGCGGAATGCCGAAGTTGGTCACCGCGTCATTCTAAATTGGGAGCAGGGATTCTGCGTACTAAATCCGAGCGCTCCTCACTTTTACCAAAAATGGGTAGTCAGGTACTTTACTTGGGAGCAGGTCATGGAACTACGATTTCCCATCTTCACGACCATATGTGCGGTGAGAGCAATTATTTGGGCGGTTCAATAATTTCGGTTGATGTAGCACCTCGGTGTATTCGTGACCTAGTGTCATTAGCAAAAAAACGGCCAGGGATTTTACCGGTGTTAGCAGATGCAAGACAACCCGACACATTGAGGCCGTGGTTGAATGGTAGGGTTGATTGGCTGTTTCAAGATGTTTCTCAAACAGGTCAAGTAGATTTTTTTCTTTCAGCAGTAGTTAATTTTCTTGCGCCTAATGGCGTTGCTCTTTTGTCATTGAAGTCAGCATCCGAGCCAAATGTGGAAGGCGGGTCAGAGCAGCATTATTCTGCTGCGGTTGATGCAATGGTTGCTTCTGGTTTGGAGGTACTAGAAGTCATTCGTCTGAAGGGCTGGGAAGACCAGCATGCATTGATAGTGGGCAAATCACCTCCGAATTGGCCTTGTTAGAATGCATATTGCTTTCAATGTGGTTTCCGAACCTGAAATAACCTTCGACGTGGTCCTGAATGGAGGCTCATCGCTTTCAGTTTGGTTTCCGAACCTGAAATCACCATCTAATTGGGTTTTATGGCCTGAATCGGCCCCAAAATGACTTTTAGAACCTGAATCACCATCGAAGTGGCCTTGAATGGAGGCTCATCGCTTTCAGTTTGGCTTTGATTGAGAGCGCATAGTTCACATAGCATCCAAACTGCTTTTGCTAATGCCGCCCACGTGAGGTCGTGCCTGAACTTCCAGAAGTAGAGACTGTGCGGAAAGGACTGGTTCGACATTTGCAAGGTGAGACAATTAGTTCGGTCGATTTACGTCGGAATGGATTGAGATTTCCTTTTCCAAAAGATATGGAGAATAGGATGGAAAACCGTCGTATTGAGAGGATAGATAGGCGGGCAAAATACCTCCTAGTTCGCTTAGATGATGATACTACTTGGTTAGTTCACTTGGGGATGACGGGGAAATTCACATTATTTGGAGATGAAAGCGAATATGAGGAAAACTCCAAACATGACCATGTAATTATTCGAATGGAGAATGGTGCAATCGCAGTCTACAATGATCCCCGCCGCTTTGGTTTGATGGATTTGATTGATGCTGGCGGCGAGCAGAATCACCGACTTCTAGCCGGGATTGGTTGCGAGCCACTATCTGAAAATTTCAATGCTGAATCTTTTTCAAAATCAATAAAAAACAAGAAGTCTCCAATAAAAACTGCCTTACTAGATCAGCGAATTGTGGCTGGCCTTGGGAATATTTATGTTTGCGAGATACTCAATCGAGCAGGTGTTTCTCCGCGACGTATGGCTTCTAGTGTAGCAAGTTCTGTTGGCAGAGTGGATTCTAGGTGTGAGAGAATAGTGGACCAAACAAAACAGGTGTTGGGAGAAGCAATCTCAGCAGGTGGTTCGACAATTTCTGATTTCGCAGCTGTTGATGGCGATTTAGGATATTTTGCCCATTCATTCAAAGTTTACGGGCGTGAAGGTGAACCATGTTTCACTCATTCTTGTAGTGGAAAGGTCAAGAGAATAGTTCAAGGGGGACGCTCAACTTTCTTTTGCTCAAAATGCCAAAGGTAAGTTAAAAACCTCACAAATTATCAAATTATCACATTTTATAACAAAATGTTGAATCACTGGTAATGCCCCAACTCCCCTGATTGTGGGAGGTAATGGTTGAAATTATGCTGAAACGGTGTTAATGTAGAGTATTTTACCACAATCCGGGGGCGGTGTTGCTGCGAACACTTACTTCAAATCACTACACCGGCTTTTCCGGATAACTCTCGAAATTGCATATTTTCGAAGGTCATCCGGGGATTAGTTCATAAGCAAACTGTGAAAAATCGGCCTAATCGCCTAGTGCGATGGGAAACTAAAGGTGAAAAATATGGAATTTGACATAAAGAAAACGATGAACGAATTGGGTGGCGCATTTGCCGTTACTTGGTTGGTGTTTGGAATAGTAGTATGGAACGATGCAGGGAATCCACTTGCTGGTACCTCCTTGGTAGGCTTAGGATTAGCCTCACTTGGTGGTATGGTGGCACTTGGAATCGCGTGGATGGCTTTCAGCGGTGCTGATATCCTACCACCAGTGACTTGGATGAAGATGTTGTCGAACATGGACAACCTATCCGATGCTGATGCATGGATTAACACTGTAATAACATTGGTCGCACAAATTGTTGGTGCTGCTCTAGCGGTGTTCTTCATGGGACAAATCACTGCAGATTATGTGACTTATGCAACGGCACACGCTGGTGGCCAGGCTGCATGGTCATTTGATCTATGGGCAACTCTTGGATTAGTTGCTGCTGGTGCGGTTCTAGGACATATCCACTCAAAGGTTGACAATAACTGGGCTATGCCTATTGCTGTAATGGCAATGGCGGGGCTTGTCAACTTCGAGTCGGCTGCAGACATGGCTTCCATGATTCTTAATGAAACAGGGGACGCAATGGCTGTTGCTATGCCGTGGCTCATTGATGGAATCTGTGTTGGTCTTGGTGCGCTATTAGCTGGCCAAATCGATGAGAACCTCTGAGCAGTTAACTCTGAACAGAAAACACAAGTCGGCTTCAAGCCGTTGTACGCGGTGGGCCGAGGGGATTATTCTCCTCGGCCTTCTTGCCATTTTTTTTCTATTTTTGAGGTTGGTGAGATTACTAACACTTACTTTATTCAACAGCACCGGCTTTTTTTGAAATGTCCTAAAATCACGTAATTTGTGGTATTTGTCGTGGCACCGTTTATAAGCGAGGTAAGAAACACGACAATAATCGCCAAAGAGCGATATGAAAAAAGGAGTGATATGAAATGGATAGAAATAGAACGATGACTGAATTTGTGGGCAGTTTAGCAGTTGTATTCTTCGCCGTGAGTGGCGATGCAATGTCAACAGGACTAGTCCTAGCAGTCTTCATGATAGCGATGGGTGGAACCATTTTGCCAATGTTTACTTTGGCGAAGATGGCTTCAGGAAGAGACGAAATTGAGGATGGAATGAATGATTTCATTGCTCAGATGTTTGGTGGAATTGCAGCATATGCCTTAGTTTGGTGGCAATCAAGTGCAACAGATGCGATGACATGGGTAGCACCTGCTGAACTTGGTGCATACACAGCAGTAGCATCTCTGTTTGGCGGATTCTTGATGATGATGGTTTACGACCGCTGTGGCGGCAGCTGGGAAGTAGGTATCCTTGCATGGATGGTGGGACTCGCAGGAGTATCATTGACTGGTGCAGGAGACTTTGGTGGAATGTTAGTTGATTCTGCTTGGGAAATGACTCACATGCTGAGCGTCTTTGGCGGAATGATTGCATCTGGAGTCGGAGCCTACCTTGCTATCATGTTTGGTGAGCAATTACTAAACGAAGAAGAATAGCAGTCTTCGAGTTAAAAAACACACGTAATGCGAACAGCCCGTTTGGGGGGGGTATTCTCCCCTCAAGCGGGCCCTTTTTTTTTTGTAAAATCAAATGATGTAATTGCTAACGATAGAATTCCATTGATAATTATTGATAGTGTATTTACTTGTGCCGGATGAAGCCTCATAACCTACATTGTGTTACAACGCTATATGGCAGAATCGGGGCGTGAGGCGAGTAGTCCTTGGGATAGCCCTTCAAACAACGGTGATTCTGGTGAATCAGATTCTCAACCAACCGGTTCATCATCTCCTCCCCAACCAATAATGTTGAGTGGTTCTGAGGGCTTCTCTATCAATACACAGATGCAAGGTCAGATGCCAACCCAACTTGCACCTGCCTCGGGAACTACTCTTACAGGCGAAGTAGGAACAATAGATTCAAGTTTATGGTCAGAGCAATTACAGGGACCAAAGAAAGATTCAATTCTGAAAGGAATCGGTATTACTTGTTTGTTTTCATTCTTCATGATGATGGTTCCAATGCTTATGATGGGTTGGGCTGAAAACTCTTGGGATGAGGCTTGGCGTAGCGAACCTCTAGTTATTGATTGGGACGAATCGGGTTTGAATGGTACTTTCCAAATTTCTGATACGCCAATTTACGATTGCTCACTTGCAATCAATGAGATAAATGATGAAGACTACTACTATTACTATGATGAAGATTCATTCCGTGTGTATGACGGATGTGGTGATGAGGGTAATCTATACCAAGAAAAGCAGATTACTAGAGTTGAATTTGGGGAAGGTCTAGGAAAAGTGACTAGAGTAACGTTTGACAATCTAACCGAAGGGGAGGCAGTGCTTACTGTGTACCCTCGTGAATACGAACAGCCTAATGATTCCATTGAGATACATATCCTAGATGTAGTATCCCTCGAAAGCCAATCATTTGATGCAAATATGACACCTTTGATTTTCAATGTAAATACAACGAATTGGGATGAATCTTGCCCGGCATTTACGGATTTGAAGATTATCGAATATGGTGCCGATTCAGAGCATGTTGAATATACTCCAACAGCACAATCCCCATACTCAGAATGTCATTTGACATATTCTGATTATCATTATGAATTCACAGTATATGCCACAGTTGATGAAAAACCTTTTTCTTCGGTTACATTATTCCTGCCTGAACAACGATCTAGTAATCTTGATTCCCAAAATTTTGATGCTAATAACACTCCACTTGTTTTCCCTGTCTATACAAATGAATGGCAGAATTATTGTGCCCAAGAGATACGAATGAGTGTAACCAATCGGGGAACTGAATGGTTTTATCCGGATTACCAGGAATGGGGTTCCCCTCCAAATTGCCCAGACATGGTTTATCGCGACCACTCTCAATTGAATGTTGGATCAATTGACTATGATAGCGGATATGGTGAAATTTTTATCAGTGAACCTTTGGATAATGGGACCCTTCTCACAGCTCATTATGAGATAAGAAGTGATGATTCATTTATTCTAGATTTTGGACCATGCTTTGGGAGTTTATTCAGTCTTGTATTGTTTATCGTATGGATAGTTCAAATTGTTAGGAATTTCCAAGCGGGTTCAACAAATAAGGGTACAGGAATGTTAGTTGGAATCATTCCTGGTGTAATTCTGTCATTTATCTCTGTCTTGATTATTGGATTAATTCTATTTGGATTCTAATGAGCCATTGAATATCGTGCCATCTTTATGAGATGTTGATTCTTTACCGGCTTGGAAAACTGTAGCGTTCCCACCGATCAATTTGCCTGTTTCACCATTCCAGCGAAGGTATGTCCCCTCCCAAAGGCCTAGCACTGGGGTGTTATTTTGTTGGTGGAATTCCCTAATTCTGTCTTGTCTTGTTTCTCCATTATGTGGGACAAAGTCCTCACCTTTTTTCACCCAACTGAGTCCCCCGAAGTAGTGTGGATTTATCTGAAACGGTACAAGATTTAGCGTTTCAAATGAGGCAGGTGAGACTATTGGCATATCATTCGTTGTCTGCATGGTTGGTGCAGCGACATTGGAGCCCGCACTCACTCCCATGTATGGGATTCCCGCAGCAACTTGAGCCCTGACTGGGGCAATTATTCCTGTATCGTGAAGGTCACGAGTTAGAAGAAATGTATTTCCTCCCCCAACATAGATTCCTTTTGCCTCTTCTATCGCTTTTATCGGGTCATCAGCATGGTGTATGCCAACTAATTTTATTCCAGAGGGTGAACTGAAATCTTGCATTCTTTTTAGGTAATAGTCGTGGTCATCACCTGCATAAGGGATGAACAGAACTTCATCAACTCCTTCGAAATGGTTTGCCATTTCGTCATGATAGAGTTTCACTTGTTCTTCGTTTCTGATGCCACCACTGCCGAGCAATAATTTCAACTCAGCACCTCACATATTGCGTCTATATTGGCCGCCAACCTCAAACAGTGCTTCTGTGATTTGGCCAAGACTTGCGACTTTTACTGTCTCCATTAATTCTGCAAAGACATTTTCGCCAGAGCGAGCAACTTCCTGAAGTTTGGCTAAAGCGGCAGGTGCGGTATCAGCGTGTTCAGCATGGAATTCTTCAAGGCGATTGAGGCATCCTTCCTTCTCCTCCGGGGTTGCTCGGCTCAATTCCATGTCAAAGGAGTCAGCAGAGGATTCGTCAAATGCTTCAGCCTCAGGGTTTTCAAACATATTTACCCCAACAATTGGTAATTCGCCTGAATGTTTCAATTCTTCATAATACATTGACTCATCTTGAATCTTCGAGCGTTGATACATCATTTCCATGGCTCCTAAAACACCACCTCGCTCACTAATTCGCTCAAACTCACGTAAAACTGCCTCCTCAACCATATCAGTTAATTCCTCAACAAGATGTGACCCTTGCATGGGATTTTCACATTTATTCCAACCAAATTCTTTGTTGTTTATCATCTGAATTGCTAGAGCTCTTCTAACTGATTCAGATGTCGGTGTAGTCACTGCCTCATCGTAGGCATTAGTGTGTAGTGAATTGGCATTATCTTGAATGGCTAACAATGCTTGGAGAGTCGTGCGAATATCGTTGAAAGCCATCTCTTGGGCGTGGAGTGAACGGCCTGAGGTTTGTATGTGCATTTTGCATTTTTGAGAGCGCTCATTTCCGCCATATAAATCGCGCATTGCAATCGACCAAATTCTTCTAGCGACACGTGAAATTACTGTGTACTCCGGGTCCATCCCATTTGAGAAGAAGAAGGAAAGATTGGGTGCAAATTCATTCACATCCATGCCGCGTGAACGATAGTACTCAACATAGGTGAGCCCATTTGCAAGGGTGAAAGCAAGTTGTGAAATTGGATTTGCTCCTGCCTCAGCGATGTGGTATCCTGAAATTGAAACTGAGTAATGATTCCGCACATTATTATCAATGTAAAATTGTTGCACATCTCCCATCAGTTTGAGACTGAAATCAGTTGAAAAAATGCAGGTATTTTGCGCTTGGTCCTCCTTGAGAATATCAGCTTGAACAGTTCCTCGAACACTTGATAGAGTCATATTGCGAAGTTCAGATGATTCTTCATCTGTAGGTTCACGCCCCTCTTTTTCTTTGAATTTGACCTCTTGTTGGCGAATTGCAGCGTTGAAGAACATCGCTAGAATTATCGGGGCTGGGCCATTAATAGTCATAGAAACGCTTGTGTTTTTATCACATAAATCAAACCCATCATATAATTGAGAGATTTCATCTACAGTAAAAATAGACACCCCAGATTCGCCGACTTTTCCATAGATATCAGGGCGAATATCAGGGTCTCTACCATACAGTGTTACCGAATCAAAAGCAGTAGAAAGACGCGCATATGGTGAGGATTCACTCAGCAGGTGGAAGCGAGAATTGGTTCGGCTTGCAGGTCCTTCTCCAGCAAACATCCTAGTTGGGTCTTCATCAGCCCTTTTGAAGGGGAACACACCGCCAGTAAATGGGAAACTACCAGGGAGGTTTTCCTTACGTAACCAGTTCAAGAGTGTTCCTTTATCTTCGGTTCTTGGCA
>Ga0209992_10000412_pt1 | contig 57856 bp, 44 predicted proteins | sample 2SBtaG_2_FD_182564 | JGI IMG/M metagenome (GOLD analysis project Ga0209992, IMG submission 182564) | Deep subsurface microbial communities from Kolumbo volcano to uncover new lineages of life (NeLLi) - 2SBTROV12_ACTIVE470 metaG (SPAdes)... | ecosystem: Environmental > Aquatic > Marine >... | reverse complement strand
TGTGGCCTCCGGAGGTGGCTAGCAGCGCAACGCCGTCGTCGATGGCGATCACCTTCGCGCTCAGCTGCGGAAAGAGCGACGCCATGGACCCGCGGATGATCGTCAGGCCGACCGGTGCTTTCGCCTTCTTGCGACGCACGGTGATCTCGCACGGCGTGCCGATTCTGCCGCGGATCCGGGCCGCGACCTTGCTGACGGTTGGCTTGGCCGGGACCTTCCAGCCGTTTACGTCGAGGATGATGTCGCCCGCGAGCACGCCCCCTCGCGCCGCTGGACCGCCCGCTACGACCCGCGACACGACGACCATGTCACCGCGGCCATCGAGCACCATGCCAACACCGCCGCGCCCTTTCGTTGCGGTTGTCGCCGCCCCGATGAAGGGTGAGCGGTCGCTTATCGGGGCCGCTTTCTGGGCGCCCTTCTTGGACGTCTTCGTCGCGGGGACGTACTTGCGAGCGGCCTTTTTGCGCGAATGCCCGCTCCGCTTCTTCGCCGCGTCTGCGCTGTCTGGGATCAATGTGATCGTCAGCGCGGTGGCCACAAGCGCGCAGACGAACCGGGCGACAGCCGGCACCAGCACGGCAGCGTGCGCACCGTTTCCGTGGAAACGAAGCCCCGAGGCTGTCCGGTCTCTTGCTTGCATCTTCAAAGCGCAAACCCAATCATCGCGCACCGCCATCGTGCGGCCCTATCCGTCGGTCGTCAAACGCATCGGCAGACCAGATCGGCCAACGCGATGGGCCAACGCGATCGGCCAATCGGATCGGCGGCGCGCAGGCCACGCCATCATCAACCCCATCGGTGCCGTGACGATTCCCGGCCCGGTCAGCCCTCCCGGGCACGGAGCCACCATGACGCCTGTTTACGTCATCGACGCCCTCAGGACCCCGATCGGCCGCTACGGCGGCGGACTTGCCCACGTTCGACCGGACGATCTCGCCGCTGAGGTGATCAAGTCGCTCGTCGATCGCGCACCTTGGCAGGGTGACAGCGTCGATGAAGTGATCCTCGGCTGCGCCAACCAGGCCGGTGAGGACAATCGCAACATCGCCCGCATGGCGACACTGCTCGGCGGATTGCCGCAGGACGTCCCCGCCTACACGATCAATCGGCTTTGTGCTTCCGGACTTGACGCGATCAACGCGGCATTTCGCCAGATCGCGATCGGCGAGTCAGATCTCGTGATCGCCGGCGGCGTCGAGAGCATGTCGCGCGCCCCCTGGTCGGTCGCCAAGCCGTACACCGGACCGCCCCGCGGCAACAACCAGATGTGGGATAGCGCCCTCGGCTGGCGCTACCCCAACCCGAAGATGGAAGCGCTCTTTCCACTCGAAGCGATGGGCAAGACGGCCGAGAACCTTGTCGACAAATACACCATCAGCCGCGAGGCCCAGGACGGCTACGCGCTCGCCTCGCAGCAAAAGGCGATCACCGCAATGGACGCCGGCAAGTTCACCGAAGAGTTGATTCCGATCACGGTGAAGCTCCGCAAGTCCACCGTGGTCGTCGATGCCGATGAAGGGCCTCGCCGCGACTCTTCACCCGAGAAACTGGCGCGCCTGCGGCCGGCGTTTCGAACCGGCGGCTCTGTGACGGCGGGCAACTCGTCCACCCTCAACGATGGCGCCTGCGCGCTCGCGATCGCCTCACAGGCGTTCATTGATCGCCACGACATCACGCCGCTGGCGCGCATCGTCGGTTCCGCACAGGCCGGCGTGGATCCCACGATCATGGGCATCGGCCCCGTGCCTGCGACCGACAAGCTGATGCGGCGCGTGCAGTGGAGTTGGGACGACGTCGATTTGGTCGAGCTGAACGAAGCGTTCGCGGCGCAGTCACTCGCCGTGCTCAGCCATTGGTCGATCGATCGCGCCAAGGTGAACGTCAACGGCGGCGCCATCGCCCTGGGTCATCCGCTCGGCTGCAGCGGGGCACGCATCGCGACTACATTGCTCTACGAGATGAAGCGCGCCGACGCCAAGCGGGGCATCGCGACGCTTTGTGTCGGGGTAGGTCAGGGCGTGGCCACCGCTTTCGAGCGCATTTGATCGCCCGCTCAACCCAGGCTCGTCGGCGACCCATAGCTTCTGCCGTCCGTTTCAATCGGCCTGCACCGACGACCAAAGTTCGCCGATGACCGCAGCAAATTCAGCGGGATCCGCGTCGGCGTCGAGACTGCGCTCCACGTTCCGTTGGTAAACGGTGACCCCGCTATCCGGATCCAGATCAAAAGCGCGTCCCATCCCTTCGTCGCCCGCGGTCCGCGGCATCGGGAACACTTTCACCGTTGCGACGCCGTCCAGCGCATCGATCAGCGCCCGCTTGACGGCGCTTTTCGCGAGTCGTGGCGGAGCTTCATATCCGTCTTCGAGGTCGCCGGCCGCAGCAAAGAGCTTGTCCGCTGCGCTGTAGTCGCCCCGCGCCTCCATCAAGAAGGCTCGGCTGTAGGCGGTCGCTGCCTGGCCCCCGAAGAGCTCGTCGCAAAGGTTGGCTTCGGCCGCCGCGGCTTCAAGTTCGCCGAGCTCGACAAAAATCCGGCAGCGCTCCGCATACGCCGTCAGGTAGTCGGGGTCTTGCTCCACGTACCTGCCCCAGAGCTCGAGCGCGCGCCGGAAATCTCCGGTCTCCGCCACACACTCCGCCTCAAACGCCAATAAATCCAGATCCTTGCCGTCCGCGGACCGAAGCTCGCGCACACAGGCCAGTGCTTCTTCCGGATCACTCAGCAGTAATTCTGTTATCGCTTCCTGGTCGCTGCGCTTCATTCGAGGCCTCCAAACGGGTCGCAGAAATCGCCAACTGCGCGACATTTCTGGCGGCCCTCACCATGGCACGCAAACCCACCGGCGCAAGTCCGGGCCGGCCTCGTTGCACGCCCCCTGCGCAAGCCTTTGAAAAGACGCGGCGTTCAGATGCCTCAGAGGAACCAGCAAAAGGGTGTGAAGACGGTCGCCCGGCTACTTGACCCCTTCGCGAGCCCGGTGCTAAATACGCTCCGCTCGCTGCAACGCCCGAGAGCACACCGGTTGACATCAGTGTCTACAGGTGGATGATCGGGACCATCGTAAGCAGCGACTGCGACCAACGGGCACACCCGGGGCCGTGTCCATAACGAGGTAGCCCATGCCGGGCCCGCCTCTTCCACCAGCTCATCCCTGGACCCAACGAGGAGTTTTTGGATGTTCCATACTATTGCTGAGTTCTTTGAAGAGGGCGGATGGGGCATGTGGCCCATCCTTGGGCACCTCGTCTTTATTCTCGCCATCATGTTCGAGCGCATTTTCGTGCTCTACATCCGTTCTAGCGTCAAAAAGGAGGAGTTCATCAAGCTCCTCCAGGTGCCGATCCTGAAGGGCGACCTGAATCGCGTCCTGAAGGTCTGCTCGACCTACCAGTACCCGCTCGCGCGTATCGTTCACGCCGGCGTCCTCAAGGTGAAGCGCTCCGACGAGGAAGTGCAGGCCGCGATGGACGAGGCGTACCTGCGGGAGCTCCCGCAGATCAAGAAGCGCATCGATTACCTCAACCTGCTCGGCAACACCGCGACTCTCGCGGGCCTGCTCGGCACGATTACCGGACTCATCGCAACGTTCGGCGCAATCGGCCGTCCAGACGTTGACCCGTCGCAGCGTTCGACCCTCCTCTCGGCCGGTATTTCCGAAGCGATGAACTGCACCGCTTTCGGTCTCGCCACCGGTATTATCGGCGTTCTCGCGTTCGCCGTGCTGTCGTCGAAGGCGACCGAGATCGAGTCGGACATCAACGAGGGCACCGTTCGCGTCCTCAACCTGATTGTTGCCAACCGCAACAAGATGGGCGACATCAAAGAAGACGCGGCCTAAGAACTCTGCTTCGCGGGGACCCAGCGTCTGTTGGGTCCCCGCGTGTGCGTTCTTGCCAAGACCTTCGTCGTTGTTGCCCTCCGGCAACCACTAGCAGGAGTACCCCATGGCTGGTGCAGCATCTGGTAAGGGCGGCGTAGCTGACGCAACGCTGAACGTCGTTCCCTTCATCGACCTGCTGATCTGCTTGATCTGCTTTCTCGTCATCTCCGCTGCGTGGTCAACGCTGTCGAAGATCGACGTCGACCAGGCGCTGCCCAAAGCGTCGAAGTCGCCGCCGAAGAACGACGACAAGAAGAAGGATCCGAAGCTGAACGTGGCGGTGACGCCCAACGGCTACATGATCAACTTGTGGAACGCCGAGAACGTCGCGCTGCAGCAGCCAGAGACGATTCCCACGACCGGTGAATTCCGTCTCTGCCGCGGCAAGATGCTCGAAGGCACCTGCCAGGGCAGCTACGAGAACTTCAAGAAGTACGACAAGGCCAAGCTCCAAGAGCGGCTCGCGTACCTCATGAAAGAAGCCAAGAAAGGCGACAAACTCAAGACGATGGTCGCGTGTCACGACAAGGTGCCGTACATCCATCTGATTGGAACGCTCGATACCGTCCTGCACTCGTGCGAAGACGAAGAGGGCACGAGCTGCCTCAAGAGCCCGTCGGTGGGCGACATCAACCTGCTCCGCGCCGAAGGCTTCCAGAACTTCGAGTAGCGCAGGCTGACCAGCCCACCCCCCGCGTCAAGCGGTCAGGAGAACTGAACCATGGCGGTACACCAGCCACACGCCCGCGCCGGCTCCGGCGTTGCTCTCAAGAGCGTCAAGAAAGCCGTCATGCACGGCGGCGGCCACGGTATCTTCGCGACTCTCAACGTCGTGCCGATGATCGATATGTTCATCATCCTCGTCGTCTTCCTCATCCAGCAATTCAGCGCTTCGGGTGAGCTGATGTCGATCAACCCCGACGTCGCGATGCCGAAAGCCCGCGCGAAAGCCGAGCTGGATCGTGCGCCGATGATCGCGCTGACCCGCGGCAAGGGTAAGCAACCGGGTGTGCTGTTGTTCGAGAACAACCAGGTCCTCTCGATCGCGGACATCAACGAGGTCAAGTACCCGAGCTGGGACATCAAGCCCCTGGCCGAGGTGCTCAAGCGCAGTTGGAAGCTTCAGCAGAAGAGCGCTGACAAGAAGCAGCGAAGGAATCGCAAGGTGATCATCCAAGCGGACAGAACCGTGCCATTCCAAGTGATCAAGATGGTGATGGCGACATGCGGCCGAAATGAATACCGCGAACCGAACTTCGCCATCATGGTCGGCAAAGAAAAAGAAGGCTGATTTCAGCTCAAGATCGTCGCAACGCCCGCCCGCGCAAACGTGGCGGGCGTTGTCATTTTTGTCTGATCGGAGACGTGGGCGACGGCTATGTGTGCAGATTTCGCGCCTTCTCCTGTCTGCAGGTTGACACTTGTCGGCTCGTGGTCCGAAATGACCACCAAGACCGCTGACTACAACGTCAAGACACCGGAGACCTGATGCGCATGGCCGTGCGGTTGTTGGCGTGCGGACTCGTGGTCGCCGGCGTTGTGGTGCCAGCTCTCGCGACGGCGCTGCCGCTTACGGTCGTGTTCCTAAACGGGCAACGCGCCGAGGTCTTCTTCAACGACGGCGATAGCTTCCGCGTGGTCAATGGACCGGCAAAGTTCAAGGGCACCAAGGCGCGCCTGGCGGGCTTCAATACGCTCGAGTCGTACGGCAATGTGCACAAATGGGGTGCCAAGACGTATTGGGAGCAGTACGCCAACGCCAAGCAAGGCACGCTCAACGGCCGCAAGGGCGTCTGGAAGTGCTGGACCGGCAAGATTGGCGACAAGAACGCACCGATCAGCAAGGACGGTTACGGGCGCATCCTTTGGTGGTGCCCCGACCTCGCTTACAGCCAAATCGTGAAGGGTCTCGCCCACACGATGAGCATGACCAAGGGGGGCAACCCCACGCTCAACGAGGCGCAACGGATCGCGATCAAGAACCGCGTCGGCATGTGGTCGCGCGGCGTGCCTGAGTACATCCTGACGTCGACACACTCGTGGGACGAGGCCTACGCGAAGGAGCGAGGGATGGCCTACAACCGCCTTGTGTCCATCAAGGACGGCTACAGTCAGAAGTGGCTGCACCGCAACCCGTACAAGGAGTGCCACGAGGTGTGCCGCTGGCGGGTGGTCGACATGGCGCCCATCGAACGCATGGCGGCGCAGCTGCCAACCGCCGTGACCTCCGTGTTCATCAAGGACGGCAAGGTCGACAGCGAGCGTCTCGAGCGGTTTCGTAACAAGTATGACGTCTCCACGCGCAAGATCGTGGTCAAGCGATTCGCAGAGATCGGCGAGGTCCACTGGGATTACGTCAAGGATGCGGACGACAAGGCAGCCATCAAGAAGCTGCTGACTCCGTGGCGCGAGGCGGGCAAGAATCGCTTTATCCGCATCGACTCGTGCATGATCTACGCTCCATTCACCCGCCGCTACGGCAAAAACAGCGCCACATGCTTGCATTGAACAAACCGCTGGATGCGCCGCGAGCTCTCCGACGTGTCGGTTGGGGCTTGGTGACGATTGCTGGGCTGGCTGTGGTCGGAAGCTGCAGCTTCGACGCCCCGGCGCGGCCGGTTATGGGCTATGAGAACAACGATCAGAGCTGCGACGACGGTCTCGACAACGACCGCGACGGCATGATCGACTGCGAGGATCCCGACTGCCTGTACACGTCGAGCCACTGCGGCGAGATCGTGCCCGCGTACCCAAACTTCCGGGTCGAAAACAAGCACGCGCTGTGCATCGATAAGGTCGACAACGACAGCGACGGACAGTTCGACTGCGGCGACCGCAAATGCCAGGCGATTGCCGAGGTGTGCTGCAGCATGGAGTTCACCAACGAGCGGTGCTCCGACGGGATCGACAACGACCAGAACGGCTACGTCGACTGCAAAGACTTCGGCTGCAAGCTCGGCATCTTCGTGACCGTCTGCGACGAGTTTAGCCCCGATGCCTGCAATGACGGCAAGGACAATGACGAAGACGGCAAGACCGACTGCGCCGAGAAAGCGTGCCAGAAATACAGCAACTGCAAGCCGGCCAGCGAGCCGGAGGACACGCTGGAGAAGTGCAAGGACAGGATCGATAACAACGGCAACGGTTTCGTGGACTGCGCCGACTTTGGCTGCAGCAAGAGCCCCGATCCGGTCATCAAGAAGTACTGCGAGGACAACCCGGCGCCTAAGGAGAACACCTACGAGCTCTGCACCGACGGCAAGGACAACGATGGGACCGGCAAGTACTTCGATTGCAACGACAACGGCTGCAAGGAGCTGAACGATCCGAAGTTCGACAAGTACTGCGCGGACCGGGCGGAAGAGACGTTGGAAGCCTGCAAGGACGGCAAGGACAACGACGGCAACGGTTACATCGACTGCGAAGACTTCAGCTGCACCGGCTCACCCGACATCGAGGCGGTTGAGTACTGCGAGTCGATTGGCGAGAACACGTTCGACAAGTGCAAGGACGGCATCGACAACGACGGCAACGGTTACATCGATTGCCAGGACAACTCGTGTCGCGAGGCCAAGGACCTGGGCGCCCGCCTCGCCTGCCAGGAGAGCGTCGGAGACGCCAATGCGCAGTGCAGCGACGGTAAAGACAACGACAAGGACGGGTTCATCGACTGTGCCGACTGGGACTGCGCATGGAACCCCGACGTGACCGTTTGCAAAGGCAAGACGAAGCCGTGCCAGTAGGACGAATTCGACGAGCCGAGGGCTGGAGACAGGGATGACGACAAAGCATGTCCGCTGGACGTTCACCGCAGCCGTGGTTGTTGGCTGGGTGCTGCCCGTGTCGGCGGCTGCCCAGGCCGCGGCACCATTCGCGGTCGAAAAGAAGTGCGATGACGGCGTCGATAACGACAACGACGGGCTGGTCGATTGCGCCGATGCGAACTGCCGCGACGTGTCCCCGGTTTGCAAGCCGGGCCGGGGAGAGGAGAACACCAACAAGTCCTGCAGCGATTGGATCGACAACGACGGCGACGGCAGCGTCGACTGCGACGATCGGAACTGCCAGGAGTCGCACATCAAGGTGTGTCGCGGTTCGGCAAATCGACCCAAGGGTACGGGCAACGCCGGCAACTCCGACTACGAGATGCCCGAGCTGAAGGAAGGTCAGTCCGTCGAAGATTTGATCGGAACCGGCGGCGACAACGACGGCGAACGTAGCGACCAGGACTGCAGCGACGGCATCGACAACGACAACGACGGCAAGATCGACTGTGCGGACTTCGGCTGCCGCTTCGATCCCTCGGTCACGGTGTGCCGCGGCAACCCGGGCATGCGCTTTTCGATCGTCGCCGGCATCGCCCAGATGTACCACCTGAAGAACCCGAAGATGGGCGACGGCACGTGGGATACCGCGTTCACCCGCATCCAGCTGCGCTCGTTCGGGCCCGTGCCGCTCATCGACAACAGCTTCTATCTGCTCAGTTTGCGCGCCGAAAAGACGCCCCGGCTGACCTTCGCGATGTTCCAGATGCCGATCGGTTCGACCGGACACACGTTCAACGTGAACTCTGGCGGCGGCGGCTTGTCGTCGATGGTCATCATCTCAGCGGCCAAGCAGATGTTGCTCGAACCGGCCTATTACGTCGTGTCAGCGTTCGAGCAGGGCAACGGCGCGGCGGTCGAGCTTGCCGGCCCCATCATCAAAGGTGGCATGTTGAGGTATCGAATCTTCGCCGCGGGCGGCTCCGGACGGTTCACAGGCAACGTTGGCGGCCGCTATTTCTCGTTCAACAACACCAACTACACCTACGCCGCCGGTGCCCAGCTGCACATCAACGCGATCGGAACCTACAGCCGTTTCGACACCAATTTTGTGTACACGCCGCTGCCCACGACGCTCGCGTTCCTGGTCGGCGCCAAGTACGACCAACGCGCGCAGGAACGCTATCCCGCCGTCAATGCCTTCTCGATCCTGCGAAAAGGCCGGCTCATCCTGATCGGCGAGTTCTACGGCAAGAAGGAACTCGAGTTCGACTCGACGCAGTACGCCTATGTCATCCAGGCTGGATTCTTGGCGATCAAACGCAAGCTCTTCCTCGCCGCAGATTTCGGCAGCTACATCGCCAGCGAGATGCAGAACCCGCCGCAAACGCTTGAGACCGACCTCCGAAAGCAGCTCGACGAGCAGCAATTCCGGTTCGCCGCGCACTACTACTTCTATCGGAATATTGGTGTGATGTCATTGCGTTACAAGAACCGTCAGGTGCAAAATGCCAACGGTCCGGACGCCAACGTCGAAGAAGAAGTGCGGCTCACGGCACAGTACCGGTTCTAGGCTCGACCGCGGCTGATTGGGTCGGGGCGATCACGGTTTTCGGGCGGCGTCGAGGCCGTTTCGCAGTGCGTCTAGCTCCAGTAGTTCACTCTTGCCGCCACTTATTTGGCGGCGAACCCGTACATAAATTGGCCTGATTCCCGATCACCTTCATGCGCGCCCTTGCGCGGGAGGTGACGATGCGAGTTGGTGCAGAGAGCCTGCGCGGTCGGTGGTGGGGACCGATTGCGCTGGCCATGGTCGTCGGGTCGCTGTGGGCGTGGCATGGACCCTGGTGGCCGATCGGCAGCACGCTGGCGGTCGTGGCCTGGACCGGGATCGCGTGCCTATTGGCTAAGCGTGGTCGCACGGTGGCGGGGCCAGCGGCGGCGTGGATCGCGATCATGATGGCGTCGGGGATGCACGTTCACGGTGCCCGATCGCGCCTCTCGCCTCCTGTTGCCGGTCGGTCCGCCGACGCTCTTGAGCGAGCCGTTCATATCGTCGAGGTCCTTGGACCTTGCCGCCGCGGTCGACGTTCGGATTCGTGGACGGCGCGCTGGATCGCTCGCTGCGGGATGGGTCCGGGTGCCCCATGCCGGCCGCGCTCGGGCGACGTTGACGTGCGGTATCGCGGACCGATTCCAGCGGCTGGGCAACGCGTGCGCGCTTTGGGTGTTGTGCAGCCGATCGCGGGATTCCGAAATCGGGCTACCGATGGGGCGATCGAAGCGAGATGGCGGCGCGGTCAGGTCGGTGTTCTGCGGGCCCGGGCCGTGTTGGCGGAGCATGAAAACGCCGAGCCTACGAGTCGATTGCTCGATTGCGGATCGCGGATTGCGTTGGCGAAACGCGTAAGTGACGGACTGACAGGCGCCGATCATGGCCTGGCCAACGCCATCGTGTTGGGCGATCGGAGCGGGCTGCCCACCCGTATCGTGGACACCATGCGCGCACTCGGCATCGCGCATCTACTCGCCGTCTCCGGAACACACGTTGGGCTCGTTGTGGGCTGCGCCGTGGGACTGCTGCTTCTGTCCCTGCGCCTCGTCCCCGTTCGTGTGCTGCGGATCGCCCCGATCAGGCGGACCATAGCCGCGATCGCGGCCGTCTCAGGTTGGGGCTATGCATGGCTTGCCGGCCTGCCGATCAGCGCGCGACGGGCGATGGTGATGGCGACGGCCGGCTTGGTGGTGTGGGCGACCGGCCAACGACGCGACTGGTCCGAGCTGCTGGGTTGCGCGCTGTGTGTACTCCTGCTCGCCGATCCGCTCGCCGCCGTCGATGTCGGGCTGCAGCTCTCGGTGCTCGGGGTCGCTGGCGCCGCTAGCGTCGGTGGTGCGCGCGGTCTCGGCCCCCGAGGCGTGATCAAATCGTGGGTCGGCGCGTCTTGGCGGGCGTGGGCGCTCACTTCGCTCGTCGCGGTGCCGACCTTCTTCCAGGTTCCGTGGCTCTCGTGCGCGGCCAACCTGCTGGCTGTGCCGTGGTTCGGGTTCGTCATCCTGCCGCTCGCGCTCTTTCATGTCGGGCTCGTGGGTTTGGCCGCGCTGGCTGGCTTCGATTCGCTGATGATCACGGCCCTCACACGGCAGCTGATCGCGTGGTCCGTTGCACCGCTCGACCTGGTTGCAGCTGTCCCCGTCTCGTCTTGGCCTGTCTCTTCCGTCGCGGATCCCGTCGCGGCCGTGGTTGGTCTTTGCCTGGCCGCCGGGGCCTTCCCTGGCACTCGGACCCGCGAGCGCGCCGCCATGACGGCTGGCTGCGTTCTTCTCGCAGCTGCAGCAACTCCTCTGTGGGCATGGTGGTCACGTCCGCCGCATGGGCACGTCGACGCGACCTTCGTCGATGTCGGGCACGGCGATGCAACGGTCCTCAGGTTCGCGGACGGCGCCGTCATGGTGATCGACGGGGGTGGTCACGGCGGCGACGATGGCGCCATCGGCCGACTTGCATTGGTGCCCCAACTTCGCTCGATGGGCGTCTCGCGGGTCGACTTTATGGTGTTGAGCCACCCGGACGCCGACCATGAAAACGGGCTCCTCGCCGTCGCACGGGCGTTTCCGGTAGCGGAGTTCTGGTGGCAAGGAGACTCGCGCCGTTCACGCGAACATGTGGCCCTACTGGAGCGACTGCGCGCCGGAGGAGCCCAGCTTTGGCCGCCGCCGGCAAGCCTCGGTCAGACCCCAACCTGGCGGCGTGTCGGCGGGGTGCGTGTCGGTGTTGACTGGCCCGGAGCCAACCTGCCATCGAAGTTGATCAACGACCGCTCCATCGTGCTGCAGGTGGCCACCGGTGGCGCGGAACTGGTGCTGGCTGGAGACATCGAACGTCACGCAGAACGCCGGATGGCGCGCGGAGCTTGGCCGTCCGACCGTGTGCGGGTGCTCAAGGTCCCCCATCACGGCAGCACAACGTCGAGCAGCCCGGGGTTGTTGGATGCGATCGCGCCGCAGTTTGCGGTTGTGTCTGCGCGGCCGTGGGCTCGTCATCGGTTGCCTGCGCCATCGATCGTCCGGCGCTACGCCACGCGCGGAATCGCGACGTGGGTAACAGCTGACGGCTCGATCGATTTGCGCTTGGGACCGCGGTTTATCGCCGCTGCCCAGTCAAGCAGGAGCGCTGTTTGGTCCCTTCCCCGGTCCAGTCGAAGGTTTTCGACGCCACGCGACAAGCAAACCGATGAGAGCGGCGAAGCTGACCAATGCACCAAGCGGGAGGCCAGGCGGCGAGTAACTGAGCCTGATTCGATGTTTGCCTCGCGGCACGGCGATGGCGACGAACAGGCCGTCCGCCAGCGCCACATCGGCGGGTTCACCATCCACCGTCGCCCGCCACCCGTCGAGCCACGCATCGCGCACCACCACGATCGCGTCGTCATTCGCCGTGACATCGACCGTGGTCTCATCGACGCGCCGGGCGATGTCGCCGATCTCGATGGCACCACCGGCGCCGGGCAGTTTTCGGTCGAGCAACACCTCATCTCGCCCGATATGTTGCACACGCTCCAGGGCACGAACGCGATCGGGCTCCACGAGGACGCGTTGTGCCGCGGCGATTCGGTCAAAGGGAGCCGGGTGCCGCCGGATCATGTAGGCGGGTTGCAGTCGTCCGGCCACCGGCCATCGTGCAAAGCGCCGCGCACCTCGATCGCCCGGTCGCTGCAAGAGCGCCGAAACCGCCATCCGGTCCAACCACGGCGAGGGCCGGCGAACCTGCAGGTTGACGGCGTACCGGTCGGTGCGACGTCCGGCGAAGTGATTGGCGTAGCGGTTGGTCCACTCCGGCACAGCGGGCTCGTAACCCCCGGCGGACGCGACATCGACGGCCCCGCCCCAATTCGCCTGGCGCAACCGGCTCATCGTGGCCGCTCGGCCGCTGCCGCTGGTCCTCGCGACTCCGTCTACCAAGGCCTGGGGCCATTTCACTGCCGACTCGGTGACGAAGCGCCGCTTTTGCACGTGCACGCCAGCGAACACCCACCCCTCCGCTACTGCGATCAGCACCGCCGCGACGACGATTCGCTTGCGGCTTGTGGGCCATCTCGCGGCCACACCCACGATGGCGACCACCGCCGCTGTCCAGAGGAGTTCCTGCCGGGTTGCCGCTGCGGCCGCATCAACAACTGCCGGGCTGTAGCGCTTCGCCTTCGCAAGGAGCGGTCGCCACCAGCCTCGCGGGTCGTCCAATGCGTTCGCCTGCCACGCCAACCATCCCGCCGCGGTCACGGCCAGCGCGGCAGCAAGCCACCGCAGGTTGGAGCGCTCCTTCACGTCATCGGCATCCGCTACAGCGCTGGCGGCCAGGAGGGCAAGCAGCCCGATCGCGGGAGCCAACCAACGCGGCGGCACGCGGAACGACCCCATGCCGGGCACGACACCGATGAGCGCCTCAAGCAAAGGCCCATGGCGCCCGAGCGACAGCAAGACCAAGGCGCCCAATCCGCCGAGGATAACCGTCCGGTCAAGTCGCTTGCTGACGCCGCCCACAAGGCCCAACGCGATCGCCGCAGCACCCACATGACCCAGCGACTCGTGGTAGGAGAAGGCGCCCAGCCGAGCCTTGGTTCCCCCGAACGCGTCCGCAGCGATGGTCGTCCACAACGACGCCGCCGGCGCGCTGAACGAAAGCGGCAATTGGTCGAGGTTTGCGAGGTTTCGATTGAGCAGCGGCGCCAGGTACGCGGAGGGAATCCACTGGACAGCCGCGAGTCCCAGTCCCGCGAGCCCGCCAATCACCAGGTAGAGCCATCCGCGGCCGCCAGCGGACGCCGTATCAGCTCTGGCCGTCAACGCAGCCGCACCAACCACGAAAAAGAGCCCAAACGCGGTGTGATAGCTGACCTGAGGATGCCCGGCGAGCAGCTGCATCGCGATCGGAACAGCCAGCATCGTCACGGCTCGGGCGTCTCGTCGCCGCACAACAGCCAGGGCGGCCGCCCAGATCCACGGCGTCCAGGCCCACGCCTGCACGTAGCTCACATGGCCAGCGAAGAGGTGACCCCACGTGGGGCCAGAAAGCGCGAACACAACGGCCGATATCGCCCCCGGCCATCCCCACCTGAGCGGACAACGCCGGCACCACACCTGCCCCAGCGCGAACCCGCCCAACGCCAGCCAACCGATATGCGCCGCCATCGACAGCTGGACGGACTGCGTCGCGGGCAGGGCGAGCCCCACAATATTGGCCGGATAAAGAACACCCAGCTGCCATCCCGCGAAGAGGGGGACGCCGCCGAGCATGTACGGATTCCACGATGGAAATGAGCCGTCCGCGACGATGGACCGGACCAGAGCACGCATCGGCAGTTGGTAGGAGTAGAGATCGGTACCGTTGCCCACGTACACGCCGTCGCGGAAGACCAGCGCAAAAGCGGGTGCAGCCACCAGGAGGCTCCACGCGAGAGGCAACCAACTCCGGCCTCGGACGCGCGCGATCTGGCGATTCACGGCGTGATGACCGAGGCAGGTGAGGTCAGCGTGGCCGCCAGGGCGTCGAGCTCACGGAGCGACGATGGCTCGATCTCCGCGCGTGGGACACTGACCAGGGCCGGGTTCGGACCAAGCTGAGCAACCAGCCGCTGCCGATGCGTGCGATCGTTGCTGCTCATCCGCGCCAGCAGCAACGCGCTCTCCGCCACGTCCGTCGCGACCGACATCACATCGCTGTGAGCAGGGGACAGAATAGTCCCGATCCGCTCGGCAAGTTGCTCCTCGGCGTCCAGCGGCTCGATTCGGTCGTCGCGGACCCGATTGAGAACCCATGCCCCGAGGTTCATCCCCTCGTCGCTGAGCCGCTGCTTCAGGTACAGGCCCTCGTGCGTGCTGCCGTCGTCGGGGGCGGACACGATCACGAACGCCGTCTTGTCGCTGTGAAGCAGCGTCAGCACGTCTTCGGCGCCCCGGACGAAACCGTCGAAAGTCTCGCTCAACGCCGCGAAGAACTCGAGCAGGTTGTGGAACATGTCCGCGCTTGTGAATCGACCCAGTCCGCGCATCAGCAGCGACCCACGACGAAACATCCTCGCGGCGCCGGTGCCGGACGAAAACCCGGAAAGGAGCTTGCGAAAAGCCTTGCTCCCAAACAGCTCGATCATGCGTCGCGGGGCGTCGAGGAAATCCAGTGCGTGTGCGGATGGCGGCGTGTCCAGGACGATCAGGTCGTACGGCTCATCGACCACGACTTCATACAGGCGCTGCATCGCCATGTACTCCTGGGAGCCGGCGAGCGCGGTCGATGCCTGCTGATAAAACGGGTTGCCAAGAATGGCTTGCTGCGATCTCTCGCTGCGGGCATAGCGCTTGACCACGCGATCGAACGTCGACTTCACATCGAGCATGGCGACGTTGAGCGGTTCGGCGACCGTGCACCCGTGATGCGCGAATCGCTGGATGCCGATCTCCTGCGCATGTTCTTCGAAAGCGGCGAGTCCCAGCGCGTTGGCCAGCCTGCGCGCCGGATCGACAGTCAGCACGAGCGCTTTCTTGCCGCGCTTGGCGGCCGCGACACCGAGAGCAGCGGAAACCGTCGTCTTGCCGACACCGCCCGCGCCAACACAGACGATGACCCGACGACCATCGAGCATCGCTTCCAGCGGTTGCATCGCTTCGGTCACGGCGCCCCTGGCCTCGTTCAACGTGCCCTGTCATGGGGGCGCCGGCAGTTTGGCGGATCAGGCCCGCGGATGCACGCCGCGCCTGTTCGTGCACGTCGGCACCGTCAGTCGAACTTGAAGTTGACGCCCGTGAACAGCCCCAACCCGATGGCCTGGAAGTTCGCGAACAACCGAACACCTGTCGCCAACTGCCAGTGCGGTCGGGCCCAGGTGCGTAGATTCCAGCGAATGCCACCTTCCGCGTGGAAGGTGAGCAGCTCCAGCCACGGTTTCTCCGAAGCCGCCCAGAACAATCCAGCGCCGAGCTCGCCGTAGAAGCGAACCTTCGTGAATGCGTCGCTGGCAGACTCGACGCCGATTTCGCCCGTCGCCATCGCCAGCGGACGGTTATCGAGCACCCAGCCGAGCATCAAGGTCGCCCCCGAGTAGAGGTAGCGCGATTGCCGGCGCGCGCTGCCCCTCGCCAGGAACGCGATCGACAGCGAATCGACCGGTGCGCGCGCGACCCCGACCGAGATTTCTCGGCCCTGCACGTCATTCAGCTCGTAATCGAGGCCGTGTGCCGGCGCCGCGGCGAACACCAGGGCCAGGACGAAAACGGCGCCTACGCAGCGATGGTGCTTGACGGTCATGGGGGCGCGTCTACCTCAGCCCCGGCAGCGCGGCAAGCGTTGCGGATGGTCCGGGGCCACAATGGCCGCGGGTTTTGTTGCCGAAAGTGCCAAGGAAGTTGATGCGCCGGTGGCTGCAAGACGCGGCTGTGAGCGTGCGAGGAAGGGGCACAAAAAGAGCGGCGGCCCGCCGGTGTCAGAACGGAATGAGGAGGGGAGGAAGCCGTCTGACTGACAACCGGCGGGCGCCGTGCCCTTGGAGCCCGCATTTGCTTGGGGGGAGGGTGCGGGCCTCGTCCAAACAACGGGTGGTCCGAGATGTTTATTCCGGCGGTTGCTATGATTTGGACGATGATCGTAGCGAATCGGTGCAAGTGTCGGAGATTGCGAAGGGTTTTGCTTGTGTCCTGCGCGGCGGTGTCGCTCATGGCCGCATGTTCCGACCCTGCAGCGTCCACAGACGCGTCCGCTGACGTCGCCGACGACGAAGACAGCGCACCCTCCACCGACATCGACGATGCAGCGGCCGATCCATTCGTTGGTCACGTCGCACGCATCGAGCTGGGCAAACATATTACCAACACCGATGGCTATGCGTCGCCGATCGACCTTGCCCTGCCTATCGGCGCAACGTCTGTCGTCATCACAGTGGATGGACCGCCGGGCGTCTTCTTCAACATCGCCTCGCTCGCGTCGTCCAGCGGCCTGTCGATCGTGCCCAAAGCGTGGATCTCGTTTTCGCCGCAGCCGATGGCGTGCCTGTCTTCGTGTCCCAACCGCGTGATCGCGCAGCCGGGAACAGCGTCTTTCCTCGTGCCCAACACGCCCCTGGTCAAACTCCCCGCGGGCCTGCGTTTTCGGGTGTACGCGTTCGAACGCGACGGCAAGGCCTATCCGCCGCGGGAGGCGAGCTTCACCGCCTGGGCTCACGTCGTGCGAAAGACGGCCAAGCAACGAATGAAAGGTCGCGTCGCCCTCAATATCGGGGCTACCGGTGCGTTAGGGCTGAGCAAGAGCACCATTTTGAAAGACCCGCGCGTCGCCAAGGCGATCAAGACGGCCAGGTCCGTTTTCGCGCAAGCTGGCATCGAGTTGGAGCCGATCAACGCTTTTGACGCCGCGAAGATCCCGCTCATCGCCAGACAGAACGGCGCCAAGGCGGAGCTCACCAAGCTCTTCTGGTCGGGCAAGAGCACCGGCATGGGCGTAAACGTCTTCCTCGTCGACAAGGTGCTTGCCGCAGTGCAGAGCGGGCCCGGCGCGAATGTACTCAGCGGCGTTTCCGGCGGCGTTCCCGGGCCTCCTCTTGTGGTCGGTACGACGCGCTCAGGAATCGCCTTGTCGCTCGATCTCGCGCCCGGTCAGCCCGACACACTCGGCCGCACGCTCGCCCACGAATTGGCGCATTTCCTCGGTCTCTTCCACACGGTCGAAGACCCCACCTTCGGCGCGATGATCAGCGACGAGCTGCCCGACACGGGCGCCGAAAGCGACAACCTGATGCACTGGTCGGTCAGCGATACGAGCCAAGTGCTCACGTCTCAGCAACGCCACATCCTGCACAGCAATCCGTGGGTCATCCCCGTGTCGGAGTGAGGCCCGGGCGACCACGTCGAGTCGCTGGCCCGTCTTTCTCAACACCTCGGTCGGTCTGACGCACAGTCTGCGGCGCCCTGCGGCGGATCCTCGGTTTGAAGTGACTCTGCCACTGCCGCACCTCGCATTCACCACATGACTTGCAGCTTGAACGCCTCCGCTGCGCGGCCGTATCTCGTTGCCGTCAACTGTTCGTTTCCCCAGCAACGAGACACTAGAAATGCAGCGCGAAACCGACGCCAGTTTCCGTCGCGGGCGTGATCCAAAGCGCGGTTGACGGAGATTTGCCGTCTTTTACTGGCGCGGCGAAATAAGCCACGACCGTCGCGACACCGAGGCCTGCGGCGACGAGTCCGGTTACCATTGTTGCGGTCTGATACGTCGAAGCCTCGGCCTTGAGGTCCTGGCCAAAGGCGATGGCGTCCGGACACTGAACGACCTTGCCCTCGCAGTTGAACTTCTTGCGCGCTTTCTCGTTGGCGTTGCCGCTGTCGCCGTCGAAGTACTCGAGGTATTCGTTGCGCGCGAACATCCATTGCAAACCCAGTACACCGGCGCTGATAGCAGCCGCGCCAGTGGCGGTTCCGGCGACCCAGGTCCACATATGATCCCTGGGCAGCGTCGAGGGGTCGGGAATGCGCTTGAGCACCACGGAGACATCGAGCCGCTCGCCGGGCTTGAGCTTCACCGCCTTGCGCTCGTACGGGAAATGGTGCTCGAGGGTCACCTTGATCTCGTAGCTGCCGGGTTTGACCTCGAGCTCGCCCTTCGCGTTGGGTTCGCGCGGCTTGCCGTCGACGTGGAGCAGCGCAGCGGTGGGAAGCCCCTTGAAGACCAATACCCCGGGACGGGCCGCCAACATGGCGTCGATGGCGGCGACTCGCTTGACCGTGCCGGGGCGCGCGCGGTCGGTCGGCGGGGCTTCGGTGAGAAACAGCGTGTAGTATTTGCGCGCTTTTTCGGTTTGCTTGGCGCGATCGAGCGTCTTGGCGAGGGCGAGGATGATCAGCGCCTCGTGCGAATAGATCGACTGCGCTTCTCGGAAGAACTTCAGCGCCGCGTCGTAGTCGCCGGCTTTGTACGCCGTTTTGCCCTGTTTGAAGACCTTGAGCGCCTTGCCTCGAGCTGCGGAGTCCGCGCGGCTGAGGCGTGGGCCGGCGAGCGTGGTGGATGGCGTGGCTGCGACGAGCGATGCGATAACAGCGAGCGCACCGATGGCGACCGCGGCGAACGAGCAATGGCGGTGCTGAAGGCGACGCATGGACCGATTGTGTCGCGCGTTTGCGCCCGGGCGTCAACTTTCCGCCGAGCTTGGGACCGCGAAGTCCTACGGGTCATCGAGCCGGAAGTCGTCGTCGCTGCTGCCGCTACTCGACCCCTTGGGATCGTCTGTTGCCGGCTTTTCCACTGTCGGTTTCGTGCCGGGTTTGGCCACGGAGCCGTTCGCTCCAGCTTTGGCGTTGCCGCTCCGTGCTCTTTTCTTGGTGCCCGTCGACGGCTTGCTGCCAGAATTGGTGCGCTTTGCCGTCGACTTGGTGCCCTTGCCGACCTGGGCCGGCTTTCGGTTCTCGACGACCGCAGGCTTCGCCTTGCCCGCTGGTGCTGCGCCCGGTTCAACCGCCGCGCCGGTTGCCCCCGCTTTTGCCGGTTTCGGCGTGTCCGATGCTTCCGCCGCGGGTTTCGGCTTGGCGGCAGGTTTGGCCGCCGCTACTGGAGCCGCAGCCGGAACGGGAGCAGCCTGCGCACCGGCGGCATGAGTGACGGCAGACCTTGCGCCTTGGCCGCTTGGCTTCTTCACCGCTCGCATGACCGGTTCAGATCGGGTCGCAGGGGTCTTGTCGGCCGGCGGTGGCAACAACAGCTGTGCGATCGCGACGGCGACGATGCCAACCACGGCGAACGCAGCCAGACCCAGCCATAGGGCATTGTTGTTGCGTCCCCCGCCTTGGGCAATGACCGCTGCGCCACTTGCCCGAGTCGCGCCGGCCAGGTTGCCGCTCGCTGAAGTCGCCCCACCGAGGGCCATGCCTTGCGTCGCGTGCTCGAGTCCCTTCACATGGGCCGTCTTGGCATCGTTGGGGTCGCTGTTGGCAACAGGTTGATGTTCGGCTTTGCCCTTTCGCAGCGCGTCGTCCGGAGTTTTCAGCGCCTTTTGCAGCTGGTCGGCAAGCTGGCGGGTGTTTTGCGGGCGATCGTCCGGCTGCTTCTCCAGGCATTGGAGCACGACCCTCTCAAGCGCCAATGGGATCTTCAGGTCCGGTGCCACCAACGTCGGCTTGGCCGGCGGGTTGTTGATGTGCTTGACCAACACCTCCATCGGCTTGTCGCCCTCAAACGGCACGCGGCCAGTGAGGCCCTCGTACATCAGCACGCCCAGCGCATAGACATCGCTGCGCGGGTCAAGGGTCTTGCCGTAGGCCTGCTCGGGCGACATGTAGGCCGGGGTGCCCATGATCATGCCCATCTCGGTGAGCTTCTCTTCGTGGGCGCTGAACTCGTCGGCCAGCTTCGCGATACCGAAGTCGAGCACCTTCACGTAATCCGGGTCGCCGGCGACGGAAATCAGCATGATGTTTTCGGGCTTCAGATCGCGGTGGACGAGCGCGGCTTCGTGCGCTTCAGTCAGCGAGTGGCAGACCTGCGTCATGATGTGCACGAGCTTTTCTGCGCCAAGCATTTGGCCACTGTCGAGCCGGTCGGCCAGCGTCTCACCCTCCAAGAATTCCATCGCCAGGAAGAGCGCGCCGTCGTCGTGGGCGCCGAAATCGAAGATGCTGATGGTGTTGGGATGGCGCAGCTTGCTGGCCGCTTTCGCCTCGCGCTCGAAGCGTTTGACGTGCTCTTCGGACGTGATGTGTTCGCGCCGCAGGACCTTGACCGCAACGGCCTGGTTCATGTTGAGCTGCGTGCACTTGTACACCGCCCCGAACCCACCGATTCCCAGCACTTCCTCGATGCGATAGCGCTCGCGGATCACGGTCCCGGGCGGGTAGGTCGCGGGCGCAGATGACGGCATGGACACGGGGGGCGCTCCGCGGTGTTCGCTCCGATCGTCGCGCTCAATGCGCTCGGCCGGGGTCGTGCCCGGGGCCTGCAAAACGCCCGAATCGAAGCGCTTGAACGCTACCATGGCCCTGCTCCTGTCTCAACGAAACCGCCCTCGTCATGCCTGTTTGCGGTATGGACTTGAACATCGAACGGCATGCCTCCGCGCTTTGATGAGAAGACCGGGCTATGCAAAGACGCATCGGCGCGCCGATCGTGCTGTCGACCCTCAAAGTTGTCATTGACAGCGCTGCTGCTCGCGATTACGTGTGCGTGGCCATCACGACGGCCGGACCCCTGTCGAGGAATCGCCCATGCCTACGTACACCTACCGCTGCGCTGACTGCCAGCACGTGTTCGACGAGTTTCAGCGCATCTCCGCTGACCCTGGCGCCGTTTGCCATAGCTGCGGCGGAGAGGCGTGTACGCGCCAAATCACCGGCGGCACGTTTCACCTCAAGGGCGGCGGCTGGTACGCGAGCGACTACAACGGCAAGACGTCAGCGCCAGCCCCCGCCGCACCGCCCGCCGATTGCAACGGACAGGGCCCCGAAGGAGGCTGTGGCGCGTGCGTGGACGATTCGGTGGCCACAGCTTAGAGCGCCGAACAGCAATGCTCCTCGGTGGCGGATTGCTTCCCGGCTGAGCTTGCCCAGAAGACCGCTACGCGGCGCGACGTCGCCGGACTCCGCGCGGAACCCTCGGCGAGGGCGGCGGCAGGTCCTTTTCCTTGACCGCCCATTGATCGATGCGGCCCTCATCGGTCGCCGCAAAGAAGCTCTCGATCCACTCGAACATCTCTTCGGTGGTCTTCGCGCGCAGGACCCGGTGGCGCAATAAGCCCCCGTGGTCGAATCCCTTGGTCAAACGCGCCAGCAGCTGCTTGAGCCGACCTGGAATCGCCCTCTCGGGGATGTAGGCACGCATCATATCGCGGAACCCGGCGAGCACGCGCAGGCGCTCCGCATCGTCGGCGACGCGCGCGACTCGGCCTTGGACCAGGTCGTCGACCTGCCCGAAGATCCACGGGTTCATAACGGCAGCGCGACCGATCATCACACCGGCACATCCGGATTCACGCAGGCGATAGAGCGCCCCGGCGGCGTCCGCGATATCCCCGGATCCGACTACCGGAACATCAACGTGATCGGCCACTTCGGCGATTAGGTCCCAGTCGGGCTGGCCGCCATAGAGCTGTTTTCGAGTCCGCCCGTGGATGGCGATCATCTGGGCGCCGGCCCGCTCGCATTGCCGCGAGACCTCCAGCGCATTGATGCAGGCGTCGTCCCAGCCGGTACGGATCTTCACGGTCACCGGAATATCCACCGCTGCGACCGTCGATTCCACCATCCGCGCGAGGTGATCGGGTTGGCGCATCAGCTCGGCCCCGCCGCCCTTGCGGACGATTTTGGGAGCTGGACAGCCACAGTTGATATCGACGATGTCGGCGCCCGCGGCCTCACAAATACGTGCCGCTTCGGCCATTCGCGCGATCTCGTACCCGAAGATCTGCACCGCCAGCGGTCGCTCCAGCTGTGCGTCAAATGCCAAGCGGGTCCGCGCCTTGAGGTTGGCGTTCGTGAGGCCTTCGATGCAGATGAACTCGGTCACCAGCAGGCCCGTGGTCTCGCGTCCAGCGATCTGCACGGTCCGACGAAACGCGGTGTCGGTCACGCCGCTCATGGGCGCGAGGATGAACGGCCGCTTGACCTCGACGTTGCCGACTCGAAATCCCTTCACCCACGCCGCGGGACCGTCGGGCGCGGTGCGGCTTGGCGGGATCCATGGCAGTTCGGGCTTGTTGGACACGGCGCACCTCCGCGAAGGGCGAACCAACGGCAAGTCAGCCGGCGTCTTCGCGCATCGGGAGGCGCGTCTAGCACGGCGGCGCGCTCGCGTCATCGAAAGAATGCTGCTCGGCCGGCTACATCCGCCCCTTCATTTCGTCAGCGCCGATCTGGCCGCGCGGAATCGAGACGTGCACGTCGTCAAGCTCTTCGAGGGACATATCCCACTCCGAAAGGGCGGCTTGGACGGTCAGCAGCTGGTCTCGATTGTCGATCGGCTCCGGCGCCATCGACTTGGACCTACGCTCGCGCTTCTTCTTGGCCAGTTCCTCGCGATGGCGTGCCTCGTTGAGAATGCCGGCCAGTTTCTGGGTGGCCATCCGCAGCTGTCGGATGCCCGCCACTGCAATCTGCGATTGAAAACGTAGCGCCAGCGGGCTGTAGGCGTTGAGCAGTCGTTCGAATACTTCGCGCGTGAGCTCCAGCGCGATCGTGTACTTGGACGCGCGGACCGTCGCGGAACGAGGCGACCGGTCGACGAGCGACATCTGCCCGACAATGGCGCCTGCACGAAGCGTCGCCAGCTCCTTTTCTTCGCTGTCGATGACCTTGTGAATCGTCACTTCGCCCGTCGCGAGCACGAAACAGCTTTGACCCGGGGCACCTTCATCGCAGAGATTGGCGCCTTCTTCGTATTCGCGGGCCGGCGCCACAGAGGCAAGCAGCTTCAACTCTGCATTGGAGTAGTCCGCTAACGATTCGAGCGCGCGCAGGTTGATCTGAGCCATTGTGCCGAAATCCGCTAGCGTCCGAACCGCTTCATCAAGCGGCTGAAGAAGCCTTCACTTTCCGCTTCTTTCTTGTCCGCGGCCGCCTGCTTCTCGCGGCGTTTGCGCATGGCGCCGTCGGGGTCCAGTTCCTTGTCGATTCGCTTGTTCACGTTGCGCAGGCGCTTGGTCACGTTGGCGATGACCGCGCCCACGATAGCCGCCGACGCGCTCGGGCAGCTGGTGCGTAGCTGTTCGAGCCCTGTGCGGCTCAGCTCGAGGAATTGACAATCGGTCGCTGCGATAACCGACGCCGATCGCGGCGCCGCGTCCAGGACCGCCATCTCGCCGACGACTTCGCCGGTGCCGATCGTTGCGACCGTCGCGGACACGCCATGGTGATCGGCCACTTCGACGCGCAGGATGCCGTCGGTCAGGACGACGAGCGTGTCGCCGGTTGCGCCTTGTTCGAAGACGGTATCGCCGGAGCCGACCTGCCGAGGCTGCATGACAGCGAGCAGGCGGTTGCATTCGTCGTCGTCGAAATCGGCGAACATCCGGATTCCCCGGAGCATCGCATACGTCTGGTGTTCGGCGTTCATCGACCTCGTGTTGGCAGCTTCGTCAGCCGGGCGTTCGACCAGCATAACATGACGTCTCAAGCTCTCCACAGAACCGCCCGATCACGCTTCGTCTTGCGGTGAGCGGCGGTCGGTCGCATCCTGATTCCGATGCCTTGCCGCGCCGAAACCAGCCTCGACCCCAAGAGAATTCGCCGCGAGCCGGTGGGCCGAATCGCCATCGCCGCCGCCTTCGGCGCTGTCCTCGCGTGTGCCATGAGCGCCTGCGGTGAGAGCGAGAAATGTGAAGAGGGGCTGTGCCCGGTCGGCACCACTTGCGACGAAAAGACCGGCGAGTGCGTCGACGACGCTGGTCTGAAACCAACAGAAACCAGTATTTTCGGAGCGTTTTCGGCCGTTGCGATGCCTGGTCTCACCCAGGGTTTTGTCGGCTGGGTGCCCGAGCGCGAGAGCCTCGCCTACATCGAACATGACGGCGCCGCGCGGCGAACCGTGTACATCGCCGGGCCAGCCGTTGATCCCAAATTACCGGCCTCCGGTCGCATCTCGGCCGCGCACGCGCAGGCCAATGGTCGTGTCCACGTCGCCTATCTCACCGACACCGGGGAGCTCTGGTATGCGACGCGATCGGACGGCACGTGGTCGCGCGAACGGGTCGTCACGGTCTCGGCCGGTGTCGCCGGTGAATCGCTGTCCGTCGCCGTTTGGGAAGGCGAACCCGTGATCGCGTTCGACGACGCGCATAGCGGCCGGCTCGGGTTTGTGCGCCGTGGTGAAAAGGGGTGGGCTAACGAGTGGATCGTGCCTCCAAGCGGTCATATCGACGCATCGTTCGCCGATCTCGGGGGACGCATCGCCATCTCGACATTTCAGACATCGATCGCTGTGGCCGCCTACGAGAGCGTGGGGCGTGACCTCGTCGTGGCGACGCGCAACGCGGGATCTTGGCAGGCCACCGTCGTCGCCGGGCAGGACCCGTCCACCGGCAAGCAGACATCTGACGTCGGGTTGCCGTGCGCGCTCGCTCGTGGCCTCGGCGGCCAATTGGTCGTCGCCTTTCGCGACGCGACCCACAACACCGTCGTTGTCGCGCGCAGCAAAAGTGGCCCGACGACATTTACGACCGTCACCGACGGAAGACATGTCGTCAGCTCCCTCGGTGTGACGCGTCATCGCCTCGTCGGAACCGCCGTTTCGCTCGCCATGCTGGCCGACGGACGCCTCGCCGTGGCGTTCCAGGACGCTTCGCGGATGCGCGTCGGCTTTGCTCGCGAGTCTGCGGACGGCAACTTCGACGTCGGATTCGCGCCCTACAACAATCGGCCGCAGGTCGGACCGCGTGTCGTGGCCAAACTTGACGGCGGTGCGTTCGTCTCGTGGCTCGAGCTTCGCGCAGGAGCATCGAAACCGTCCGGCGTGATCGCGACGTGGAACGCTGGCCCGGGGAGCACGCTGCCATGACGGCGCTACGCGGCGCGCAGATCACCTCGGTCGTGCTCCTCGCGGTCGTCGCGGCGGCATGCGGCAAACTCGAGCCGCTCAAAGCGCCCATCGCGGCGGACAAAGCGGTCGCTGGTGGCCTGCATGTCGTGGTTTCAAACGCGGATCTCGGGCAGCTGTCCGACGCGATCCGACTCGCCGCCGGCAAGACAGTCGAAGCGCCCGTTGCGCCGTTCGTCGTCCCCGCGACCGACGGCCGAGCCCTCGGAGCCGCCACCGTTGAGCTCGCCATCGCGTCGGGAAAGGCGAGCCTCGGTGCCGCCGGGCGCCTTCGCTTCACCTATGCCATAACGGCATCTCCTATCGATCTTACGGTGAGCCAAACCGGCGCCGGCGCCTGCACGATCCAGCGAAACGGCCTCACCGGAACTTTGACCATGTCGCTCCGCGTGGCGCGCGGACCGGGCGGCAACGCCGAAGTCATGCTCGGCGACGCCACCGAATGTGTCTTGTCGCCCGCGCCCTTGATCGACGACAGCGGGTGCCTCGCCAAGGCGCCATCGGGATCTTTCGCCGCCATCACCAAACACGTCGACGCCGCGATTCGCCAGGGACTCGTCGGCCGCTATGTCAGCGCGGCACGAAGCTCGATCGCCGCGGTGATTCCCCTCGGATTGGAGAGGAAAGGGCGATGGACCACGTCGATCTCCGGCCGCAACGTCGAGCTCCGCGTCGCGTCGTCATTCTCGGCCGGCACCTCCAAACCCGGTGACGAGGCGACGGTTGTCGCACACAACGGTCAATACGCGAGCGCCTCGCTGAACGTGGCCCTCGACGCCGATCGCCACCCCTGCGCCGTCGATGGCCCCGCGCCCGGGCTGAAGTCCGCGCCGCTCACTCTCGCCACGCCCCCGTCGCCCGCGGGCAGCTTCCTGCTGCGTCGCGCCGTCGTGGTCGATCGCGCGTTGCTCGCCCATGTCGCCTGGACCGCCCAAAGGACGGGGCTGTTCTGTCGCCACGTGGAACTCCCCGGCGGAGCGGGACTCACCGGCCAGTGGGCGGCACGGGTGCTTCCTGCGCTTGGTGCTTGGATCAAGGACGCACCGCAGCGCGTACGCTTCTGGCCGGGCCAACTCGCCAAGGTAGCGATCACCGAACGCAACAACGAAGCCGCGATCCGCCTGGACCTCCCCAGCGCCGAACTCGAAATCACCGCCCCCATCTCGGGCATCGAGGCCGTGGCGTTGAAAGTCACAGGCAGCTTCCGACTCGTCCTTCAGCCCGCGAATGACCCGAAAACCGGCGTCGGGCTCGCCATCGTCGACGCGTCGGTCAACAGCGCAGTGGTTCACTCCCCGCTCGCTGACCAGGCGCCTGTCGCAGCCAACGATGCGCTCGCGGATGTCGTGAAGAAAGTTGTGGCGCGGGCGTTCTTCGGCGCGTTCTCCGCCTGGCCGGTGCCCGGTTTTGACAAGGCTTCGGTCGTCGGCTCGTCACGGGTCGGCGATCGTATGTGGATTTGGTTGGAAGAAGCGCCACCCGATAGCGGTTAGGGTTTTCGGCCAGCCAGCACACGTGGCCACGTCGCCGCGCGCCATCGGGTTGCCTTTTCGCGGGCGTTTGTTATTGCTTCGACCGCCGTTGGGCGCCATTGACACCGGGAGTCACCCATGAAAACCAAGCTTCTCGCCGCCGCGATCGCCGTCGCCGTGCTTGGATCCGCCGCCCCCGCGCTCGGCAAATCACCCATCCGCAAGATGCGCACGGTCCTCGACTTCGAGTCGCGGCTCAAAGACGAAAACAACCGGCCGGTCTCGGGGATCTTCCCGATGGTGTTTGAGCTCAAGAAGAAGAAGGCCCGGCGCGCGTTCTGGAGCGAGACCCATTGGGTGGCGGTCGACAACGGTCGCTACGCGCTGCAGCTGGGCAAAGGCAAGAAGAAGCTGCCCCGCAAGTTCGACCCCAAGAAGGCGACCATCGTTGTCAAAATCAAGGGCGTGGGCACGATCCTGACCGAGCCACTGGCGGGCGCGGACGCATCCGTTTCCAGCGTCGAAGACACCGGCGGCAAGCGCATCGTCCAGTACGCCGAAAAGGCCGGTTTCGCCTACGATTCCGAACACGCGACAGTCGCTGACCGCCTCGGCGATTGGACCGCCAAACTGCTCACCAAGGCGCTCGAAAAGCTCAAGAAGAAGATGAAGAAGCGCAAGGTCAAGGTGGGTCGCAATCGCATCAACCTGACCTCTGCCGGCGGCGTCGGCGGCACCCCGTTCGAGCAGATTTGTCCGCCTGGCACGGTCGCAGTCGGGCTGCGTGGCGGCGCCGGTATCTACATAGACAACGTGCAGATCGTGTGCGCCCCCATCGAGTAAACGTCCATGCAACGCGCTCGCTTGGCCCTCGCTCTGACCGTGGTCTCTGTTTTCGCCGTCGGCTGCGGGAGTGAAAGCGACCTCGGCGGCGGCTGGCGCGTGCTTGAAAAGCCGCTGCTCGGCGACAAGATCATCTACGACGAAAACAGCGGTGAACCCGAGGTCGGGATAGAGCTGCTCATCGGCCACTACGGCCCGGATGTCGCCGGACTGGTCCGCTTCTACCGCACCAATGCATTCCAATTCCGACGCAGCGAGCTCAAGCCCGACAGCGACTGCGCGTGCACGTTCATGCGCAAGGGCAAAACCGCGGCCGACGCCAGCAGCCTCGAGTTCGATCTGGAAGGGTGCGTGCCCGGCTCCGCAACCCGCTCGTCATTGCTGGTCCGGGCCACATTGGAGCTGGACGCGTCGGGTCAACTCGACGGAAAGCTGACCGTCCTCGACAACCAATCGCCGCTCAAGGGGCGCTCCCAGAAATGGACCTTCAAGCGCGTGGCAACGAGCGGCGCGATCGACAGCAGCGACCTTATCTGCGAGACGCCTGACGCCAAAGACGGCAACACCTTCAATGGCCTATAGTCGCGACCCATGCCCGCATCCTCGCGCGTTTTTGCACTCGCCCTCGCCGCGGCCATCGCGATGTCGTCGCTGTGGGGCGCCCCGGCGTCTGCCCGCACGCTGAGACCAGCGACGTTGCGCACCGGTGACGTCGCCGATCGCGCCAAGCAGAAGCGACGCATCGCGCTCTTGCCCATCAAGACCAGCCCGGTCAGCCCGGACGAGTTGTTCACAGCTGCCCGCGGACAGGTGCCCTCCCGTCCCATCGGCAAGCTCCTGTCGACCGCCCTGCAGTCACATGACTACGTCGTCGCGCTCGGCCCGACCGACATCAAGCGCGCGTTGACCCGCAGCGGCGCGACGCGGGCCACCCGAAAGGTCGCGCAAGAGCGCTATCGCCTCGGCGTCGAGTACTACATGAGCATGGCTTTTGACCGCGCCGCCAAGAGCCTCGCGCTAGCCGCCAAGCTGTACCGAGACGTCTTGCAGGATCTCGTCGACCCCAAACCTCTCGCCGACGCGTATCTCATCGCCGGCGTCAGCCTGGTCCAGGCCGGCCAGACAAAAGCTGCGAACGACGTCCTCAAGCAGCTCTTCGATGTGCAGCCGGACCGCCGGTTCTCGCGTCGCGGCTTCTACGGCCCCGAGGTCGACAAGGCGTTACTCAACGCGCTGGCGGACCATCGCAAATCGGCGCGTCCCGAGCTCGCCCACGGCGACAGGGCCCGCATGCATGCGGTTGCACGAAGTCTCCAACTCGACGCCATCATCACCGCCGCGACCGCGACGCGCGACGGCCGACAGGTCTTGTACTTGAGCCTCTACCGTGAAGACCACCGCGCATTCGCGGCTCGATTCAGCGTCGATGTCAGCGAGATACACGAACCCGGCTCCGACGCCATCCGCGCCATCGAAGCCTGGGTCGCCCGCAGCGTCGCGTGCCTCCCCATCGTCGAGAGGGATCCGCAGCCAACCCGGCGCAAGTACCGAAACATCTGGATGGACACCTCGGGCACGGCCGGCGCGTTCTTGCGGCGACCCACCCGCTTGCAGTTCTTCAGCCTCGGATTCGCAGCGGGAGTCGAACAGCAAATGCGCCCCGGTCTCAGCTGGCACGGGCGCCTCAACGTGTTGACCAGCCTCGCTGACCCCTACCGCGACCTTGTCGGCTCCTTCAACTCGCTGCGCGGCCTGCTCGGCGTGAGCTTCTTTACGTCCCTCGGCCGCTTCCGCTTGTTCTTCCGCCCCGGCCTCGAAGTTCACTTGCTCGGCAGCGCTGTCACGACCCGGGACCCCGACTGCAAATTCTTCGGTCTCACCCACTTCAAGTGCGACAAGCGGACCAAGACGACGCAGAACTTCGAACAAGATGTCTTGCTGGGCGTGAACGCCGCCGTCGGCACCCAGATCGCCATCGGTCGCGACTTTTTCGCGGCCTTGCAAGCGTCGGGAACGTTCTACTTCTTGTCGCAGAGCGAAAGCGTTGCCCTCAACCTGCCCGTCATCGGCGAAATCGGCCTCGGTTACCGGTTCTGAGCCCCCTGCGACGTCAGCAACCCACGCCCATTCAAGGAGCCCCGCGTGTCCCTCGACTTGCCGCGCGACGATCGTCTCGCGCCACTCTCAGGCCCCCTCGTTGTCGCTGTCATGGACGGCATTGGTTGGGGGCCCCGCGACGGTGGTGATGCCGTTCATCTTGCGGCGACACCCCACCTGGATCGCATTTGGTCGACCTCGCCGACGCGCACCCTCGCCGCTCACGGACGCGCTGTAGGGCTGCCATCGGACGCCGACATGGGCAACTCGGAGGTGGGGCACAACGCGCTCGGCGCCGGCCGCGTGGTTCGTCAGGGCGCCGCGCTCGTCAACGACGCCATCGCCAGCGGCGCGATCTTCGAGTCGTCCACGTGGTCGGAGCTGGCCGGGCCGCTTGTTGGTTGCGCGCAACGAACCCTGCACCTGTGCGGGCTGCTGTCCGACGGCAACGTGCACAGCCATATCGACCACGTCTTCGCCCTCATCGACGGTGCTTCGCGCAGCGGTGTGTCGCGTGTTCGAATTCATCCGCTCGCCGATGGCCGCGACGTCGCCGATCCCTCCTACGAAACCTACCTGGCCGCCCTGGACCGCCACCTCGATGGGCACCGGGCGGCGGGCCGCGATTACGCGATCGCGAGCGGTGGCGGACGCATGGTCGTGACGATGGACCGCTACGAGGCCGACTGGTCGATCGTCGAACGCGGCTGGAAAGCTCATGTTCTCGGCGACGCGCCCGCGTTTTCGTCCTGGCACCACGCGGTCGAGACGTTGCGCAAGGAACCCGGCGGTGGAAGCGACCAGACCCTGGGCCCGTTTTGCATCGCCGACGCGAGCGGACCGATCGGCCGTGTCCAGGATGATGACGCTTTTGTCTTCTGGAATTTCCGCGGCGATCGCGCGATCGAACTGACCCGCGCGTTTGAAGACGACGCGTTCGACGGCTTTGACCGGCAGCGACGCCCCAACGTGCGTTTCGCCGGCATGATGCAGTACGACGGCGATTTGCACCTGCCGTCACGCTACCTGGTCGCGCCGCCCACGATCGACCGGACGATGGGCGAGTTCGCGGCCCGGCTCGGGATTCGGACCCTCGCGACGAGCGAGACCCAGAAGTTTGGCCACGTCACCTATTTCTGGAACGGAAATCGATCGGGGACGCTGGACGATTCGCTGGAGACCTACGTCGAGATCCCGTCCGACCGCATCGCCTTCAACCACGCCCCTTTGATGAAAGCGGCCGCCATCACCGACGTGGTCGCTGCCGCGCTGGCCGGTCCGAGACCACCCGGAATCGTGCGCCTGAACTACGCCAACGGGGACATGGTCGGACACACCGGAGACCTCGCGGCGACGATCACCGCGGTACAGGCCGTCGATACCGAGATCGGGCGCCTTCTCCAGCTCGTCCAAGCCCATCGCGGCGTGCTTGTCGTCACCGCCGACCATGGCAACGCCGATGACATGTGGATGCGCGCCAAAGACGGCACGCCCAAGCTCGGGCCGGGAGGAAGCCGACTCGCTCGCACGAGTCATACGCTTGCGCCGGTGCCGCTGACTATCGTGGATACCCGTAGCGGGCCGCGGTCGTGGCAGCTCCGCGCAGATCTCCCCCATGCAGGGCTGAGCAACGTCGCCGCGACGCTCTTTGCGCTCAAGGGGTACCGCGCTCCGGAAGGCTACGACGCGGCGCTCATTGCGCCCCGCTGATCGGCTAGACTAGTCCCCCGGATCCGTGGATTCCGGCATGAGTTCGTTTCCGTTTGACCCATGCACTTGCAGGGTTCGCTGGCCGAAACGCTTGACCGTGTTGAGGATCTCGTCGGCGGTCTTGGTCCACACGAACGGCTTGCCCTCGTCGTTGTGGGCGTCGATGTAAGCGAAGATCGCTTTCTTCAGTTCGCGCTCGCTTCTGAACGACCCGCGCTTGAGGGCTCGTTGCGTCAGCAAGCCGAAGAAACGCTCGACCAGGTTCAGCCAAGCTGAGTAGGTCGGGGTGAAGTGGAAGTGGAACCGCGGATGGCGGGCGAGCCATCGCTTCACCTTGGGCGCCTTGTGGGCTGACAGGTTGTCAAGGATCACGTGGACCTGCAGCTCGGGCTCGACGGCGGCGTCCAGTGTCCGCAAGAACGCGACGAAGTCCTCGGAGCGGTGCCGCTTCTTGGTCTGTGCGACGACCTTGCCCGATGCGACATCCAGGGCAGCGAACAGGTCGAGCGTTCCATGGCGGATGTAGTTGTGCGTCTGCCGTTCCGGCTGGCCGAAATCCATCGGAAGAATCGGCTGCGCGCGCTCAAGCGCCTGGATTTGCGGCTTCTCGTCGAATGAGAAGACGACTGCGTGGTCCGGCGGGTTGAGATACAGGCCAACGATGTCGCGCACCTTCTCGATGAACAGCGGGTCGTGGCTGATCTTGAAGCCCTTCACGATGTGCGGCTGGAGCCCGAACGTGCGCCAGATTCGCCCGACGGTCGTGTGGCTGATGCCAGCCGCTTTGGCCATCGTCCGTGTGCTCCAGTGCGTGTGGCCGCGCGGCTTCTCTTCAAGCGTCTTGACGATGATCGCCTCGACATCCTCGTCGGTCACCGTGCGGGGGGCGCCGGGCCGCGGCTCGTCGAGCAGTCCGTCGACACCATCCCGGACGAAGCGTTTGCGCCACTTACCTACGGTTGAGGCGTTGGTGCGCAGGTGCGCCGCCACATCGATGTTGTTGGTCCCGTCGGCGCAGGCCAGGATGATCTTCGCTCGGAACGCCAGGTGGCGGTTCGTCCGACTCCGTCGAGCCAGGCGGTCCAGTTCCGCCCTTTGTGCGCCCGACACCGTCAGCGTTGCCTTGGGGCCACCACTACGCGGAGCGTCGACCAAGCCGCTGACACCGCGCTCCTCGTATCGCGCTCGCCACTTCCGCACAGTCGGTGGAGACGCCTTTAGCCCCCGCGCCACTGCGCCATGCGACATGCCATGCTCGGACACGGCCAAGACGATCTCGGCCCTGCGCGCCAAGCGCCGATCCCTTGAGCGGGCCAGCCCCTCAAGTTCGGAGCGTTGATTTGATGAAAGGACCAAAGGCGCTGCTGCAGGTTTTCCCATGCCTGGGTTGTACCATCACAAGAACAGAGATGCATTCCCAATGACTATTTTGATTACAGGGGACTAGCAGCCAGGCCACGCCGTGTAGGCAATTCATCGCTTGGGAGGCGGCGGCGGGATGGCGGGCAGATCGGTCGACGGGCCGTCCACGGCCGGGATCTTGCGCATCGTGCCGCTTCCTCGCCGGAGTCGTCCCAACATCTCGCGCGCGACCTGCCGCGCCTGGAGGTTTTTGGGATCCAGCTCCATCGCGGACTTGGCGTACTCGTAGGCCCGCGCAGGGTCATTTGTTTGCTGAGCCATCTTGGCCAGGACCTTGGACTGCGTAACGGGATCGGCGCTGCCGGAGTCCATGCGCCGCCGGCCGCCCGCCTTCTGAGGCACGACGCGCAACTGCTCGATTACGGCCCGCATCTCGTCGGCGCTTTGGAACCGCTTGTCGGGGTCCTTCTCGAGCGCCCGCAGGATCAAGGCCGCGAACCGGTCACTGAGCCGTGATGGGGCGACTTCGCGGGGGTCTGGCGGCGCTTCGAGGATGTGCTTGCGCATGATCGACACGGCGTCGCGCGCTTCGAACGGTGGCCGCGTGCAGACGCATGCGTAGAGCAAACAACCCAGCGAGTAGAGATCGCTGCGCCCATCGATGTTCTTGTTGCGGCACTGCTCGGGGCTCATGTAGCGCGGCGCGCCGGGCAATTGGCCCGCCCGGGTCAGCGCCGAGTTCTCGATGCGTGCGACACCGAAGTCGAGCACCTTGACCGACTGTTGCCCGCGACGATCGATCGAGAGCATCACGTTGGCGGGTTTGAGGTCGCGGTGGACGAGCCCGCGTTCGTGGGCGGCTGACAGGGCGTCGAGGATCTGCGACCCGATCATCAACGTCTCGCCCTGCGTGAGGGCCTGGTCGGCGATGAGCTTCTTCTGCAGCACGTTGGCGAGGGTCTGCCCGACCAGCCGTTGCATGGCGAGGTAAAAGGCGCCGCCGACATCCTGTCCGACGTCGAATACGCGCACAGTGTTGGGATGTTCGAGGCTCGCGCAGATCCGGGCTTCACGGAACAACCGCTGCACCGACACACGTCCCTCATCGGTTGTCGGATCGACGCTCAGCAGCTTGACCGCGACGCGCTGACCGGTGCCGACATGTTCGGTGTCGAAGACCACGGTCGCGGCGCCTTTGCCGAGGGGCTCGATGATTCGATAGCGGCCGCCGATCACGTCGTCGGTGCGATACTCGCGAAGATCCTTGTCAGGTGGGGCGACGACGATCGTTTGACTGCCGTCCGCGGCGCAGTATTCGCGGAGGGTGTTGGCGCCGCAGTACGGACAGCTACGCATCGGTAGGTTCATTGGGCTGCCTCCGCGGGACTGGGCGGCTCCTGGGCGATTCCAAGCTCGACCAGGTCTGCCTCACCCACCACCGTGTCGTTGATGCCGGGGAAGAGTTTCAAGAGCGCGTTGCGGAACGTGGCGCGGCAAGCGCGTCGAAGCTCCTCGACAGGGGTGCCCAACATCGAGCCGTGGGAGTCCCAAAGGCCCCGGATCAACGTGTCTTTCGGGCCGGTCACCGGCGCCAGGAACGGCGACTCCAAGCTGTTGTGCAGGTGGATGCAGCGCCACGCCAACTCGACCACCTGGCCGCGATCGGACGACGCCGCGCGCGCACCACGTCCGCCGCGAGGCAGCCGACACAGAAACAACGACTCCAACCCTTCCAGTCGCGACGCAAAGTAGTCGCGCAGTGGGTCGCCGTCGTCCATGTGGTTGCCGTAGTCGAAGTAAGCGTCGACCAGGTGCTCGAACGTCAGGAAGCGCTGGGTATCCCGCGGGTCGAGGGGACGCGCCGACTCGCGAACCTGCGGATGGGCCAGGGACGGGCGCATACCCATGGGAGGGCTGACGGTCGGAAGATTCAACGTCCGCCCTGTGCGACTGGTCTGCTCGGCCACGATGTCGCGCCGGGTGTCTTTCTGCACCAGTGGCGCGGCGACTTTGCCGGAGACCTTGCGGCTCGAGGCGCTCGATTTCGGTTTGGTGGACTTGGCGGGTTTGGAGGACTTGGGCGGGTCGCGGGGAACTCGGGCCCCCGACGGCGGCGTGGCCATGGGCAATGAACGGTGGCCGGGGGGCGTCTCCGCGTGCAGCTCGGCTTCAAGCGCCTCCGCGTTCATCGCTGCGCGGTACTGGGCACCCATCCGCTCGACGAGCGCCACGAGGTCACGAAAGAACGTGCTCGGCGCGGGGTGCCGCAGATCGAAGCCGTCACCATCGGTGTTCACAGCCCACCGGTAGCGAAACCCCTCGTGCTGGCGAATCAGGCGCTCGGTCGCGTCTGGAAACAGCAGAAAACCGCGATCGTGGGTGCCATCGACGATGTGCGGGGCGTTGGGCGTGATGCGAATCCCGGTGTTGACCTCGCCGATATCGATGAACTTGATATGCAGCAGAAAGCCGTCCTGCCAGTACACGCTGCCGTTGCTCGACGTGTGCAACCACACGACCGGGGCGCTCTTGGATTCCAGCTGTTCGAGGAACTCAAAGGCGGCCGGAAACGAGCCACGCAGCAACGCCCAGCGGTTTCGGAACGTCTTGGTGATCTTGTTTTCGTACATGGCGTCGGAGCCTACCGCGAAGAAGACGCCCATGCACCCGGCCGCGGGGGCCCCGCGACGCGCATCAGAGCTGCATTCGTTGTTCATCGACGGGGCGTGTAGTCTCGCAACATGTTCGATCCTGGACGCGCTTTTGGGATATGCCTCACCGCGATCGCGGCGATCGTTTTGGGGTGCACGGACCCCGATTCCAGCGACGCCAACGCCGCCTCTGCGGGCGCTCCAAACGACGCGACCGACACAGCCGATGCGGCGGATGGAGCCGGCTTGAGCAGCGGCCCGGACACTATCGGCAACACGGACACCATCGGCGAAACGCAAAAATGCAATGGCCACACGACCTTGTGCGCCAAACGTGTAGACGAGGTTGTGTTCCTGCGCACCCACAACAGCCACGCGGCCTACACAAAGGGGTACGCGAAGGTCTCCGCGAACCATCAATACGCCATCCCCAAGCAGCTGGCCGACGGCGTACGCGCATTGAATGTCGACGTTTACAAAGAGGACGGCAAGCTGCTGCTTTGTCACGGCTATTGCGCTCTTGGCAATGAACCATTCGGCGACGCGATGGCGGAGATCAAGGCCTTCCTCGATGCCAACGCAAACGAGGTCCTGCTGATGGGGCTTCAAAACGAGACGAGCCGCGCCGTCGTCATCGAAGCCTTCAAGAAGTCGGGGCTCGCCGCCTTCGCGCACACCCAGGCCAAGGGCAAGCCGTGGCCGACCCTCGCTGAGATGATCGCGTCCGGAAAACGACTCGTGCTCTTCGCTGGCGGCGGTGGCGGCGCAGCCTGGCTCCACACGACCGGGCATTTCATCTACGGCACGAACTGGGGCACGAAGACCAAGGACGACTTCACCTGCAAGCTCAACCAGGCCGCCTTCAAACACGGGCTCTTCGAGCTCGACCACACGCTCACCAACCCGTGGGCCAAAATCGAGTTCGGCGACGCCAATATGTATGCGTTCCTTCTCCAACGAGCCAACAAGTGCGCGAAGATAGTCGGCAAAACACCGAACATGATCTCGGTCGATTGGTACGCCGTGGGCGACGCTTTGAAGGTCGTGGACGAGCTCAACGGCGTGGGCGGGTAACCCCAATCCCGGTCACTCAAGGACCCCGGCTGAAGCCGGGGCCTCAGTTGAGCAAGCCCTCCTTCGAGGGCTCGGCGTTGCTGTACGCATGGCGGATTGTGTGCGGCGCATGTGGGTGCACCAGATGCCGACAAACGTGGGTAAGGCAGCCGCAGTTGGTGGAGTTCGCGGCGGAGCCCGCGGAGGCGGGCTTGCTCAACTGAGCCCGGGCCTTCAGGCCCGGGGCTTCGGCTGACGTGGTGAGAAGACGGGCTAAATGGCAGATTGGCCGCAGGCTCGTTCTAAGGGCCGATCTCGGCGTTAACCCACTGATATAGCTTCGACGGCAAAGAACGCGTCCTTGTGGCCTCTATGGCCATCTGGCGGCATTTTGACCCTCTGGGAAGGCCGTTTTTCTCGCCCGCGCGCCGCAAGTTCAGAAATCCAGCAACTCTCCCGCAAACACTGGACAGTTGTTCAGGTTTGGCTAAGCTCGCAGCATGTTCGACCTCGGCCGCTTCTCCAATCGCATCATCCACACAGCGGACATCCCGGGCCGCGAGGCGCGCTTCGCTCCGATCCCGCCGGATCTGCATCCACATGTTCGCGAAGCCCTCGCCCAACGAGACATTCGACAACTTTATATTCATCAATCCGAGATGTATGAGCGCGCCCGGGCAGGCGAGTCGTGTGTCATCACCACCGGCACGGCCAGCGGCAAGAGCCTGGCGTTTCTGCTGCCCGTCCTCGACACGATCATGCGGGAGCCAGCGGCGCGCGCGTTCTTGCTGTACCCGACCAAGGCGCTCGCACAAGACCAGCTGCGGTCCTTGCTCCGGCTAACCGACGAGCTCCAGGTCGCGGCGGGCCGTCCGATCGATGCCGGCGTATACGACGGCGACACCCCGCCGGGCGCCCGTCGTCGCATCCGTGAGCGCGCCAACGTCGTGCTGACCAACCCGGACATGCTCAACTCGGCGCTGATCCCGGCCCATGGTCGGCAGGGCTATGCCCACATCTTCCGCAATGTGCGGTGGATCGTGATCGACGAGATGCACGTCTATCGCGGCGGCTTCGGCGCCCATGTGTCCAACCTGATGCGGCGCCTGCTGCGCGTTTGTCGACACTACGGCAGCAACCCGAAGTTCCTCTGTTCGTCGGCCACCATCGCCAACCCCGCGCAGCTCGCCGAAAAGCTCTGCCACCAGCCGTTTTCGCTGATCGACGAGGACGGCAGCCCGTCGGCTGGCAAACGCGTGCATTTCTGGCTCCCTCCCATCATCGAGGACACCTCGCCACAGACACCGACACGTTCGGGTGGTGATGCGCGGCGCGGGATCGGCGCAGAATTGGCATCTTTTGTGCCACATTTGCTTCGCCAACGATGCAAAACTATAGCCTTTTGTCGAAGCCGGAAGGAGACCGAGATCGTGCTCAAGGAGTGCCGGGATCGGTTGCGCCGAGTCGACGGTCGACACGATGAATCCGGGCTCATCGCGGCGTATCGCGGCGGCTACACCCCAGCGGAGCGGCGCAAGGTCGAACAGGACCTCTTGAAAGGCCGCTTGCTCGGCGTCGTGAGCACCAACGCGCTCGAGCTCGGCATCGACATCGGCGCGCTCGAGGTGGTTGTCCAGGGCGGCTTTCCGGGCACGCGCGCGAGTTTTTGGCAGCAAATCGGGCGCGCGGGTCGGCGGGGCAAGATGGCCCATGCCGTGGTCATGCTCGCGATGTCACCGATCGACCAGTACATCGGTAACCATCCGCAGTGGCTGCTCGACCAGAACGCCGAACACGCCGTGGTCGACGAGAACAACCTGACCGTCCAGATGTGCCATGTGCGCTGCGCGGCAGCCGAGTTGCCGTTGACGCTCGACGACGCCGCCACGTGGCCCGACCTCGCCGAGATCATCTCCGTGCTGCAGGACGGCGGCGAATTGCGGCAGCGCGACGGGGCCTGGCATTGGCATGGCAGCGCGTTTCCAGCCGGCGACTTCAGCCTGCGCAGCGGCGATCCCGACCGCTTCAAGGTGGTCAATCGCTACGACGGCGTGACGTTGACCGAGATGACCCGACCGCAGGTCTATCGAGAGGCCCACACCCGCGCGATCTACCTGCACGATGGGCAGGAGTACCTCGTCGAAGAGCTCGATCTCGTGCAGCACGTGGCGACCGTCGTCCCGGTCGAGGTGAACTACTACACGCAGCCGGATGTGCGGACGAATATCGACGTGATGGTGTTGCAAGACCGTCGCGAAGTGGGACGCACGCGCGCGTTTTTCGGCGATGTCCGGGTCGATGAAACGGTCGTTGGCTACAAGATGCTCGAGTTTCACAACCACCAAAACCTCGGCTACGAGAAGCTCCACCAGGAGCTGCCCATGCGGCTGGAGACCGAAGGTGTCTGGTGGACCGTCCCCGAAGACGTGCTGCAAGCGCTCGGAGGCGAGGATCGGGACGCTGTTCGCGGCATGGTTCATGCGTTGCGGTCGACAGCACGGCTGCGAACGATGGCGGAGCGCTTCGACCTGCGCGGGACGAGCTTCAAGTTCGTGGATGGCACCGACGGCAAAACGGCGACCGCGGTCGTCTGCTACGACAGTCATCCGGGCGGAATCGGTTTCGCGGCGACGGGCTTCGACCTCGCCGAGCAGGTGGCGCGCGACGCCATCGACTTGCTGACGGACTGTCCGTGCCGCGACGGGTGTCCTGCGTGTGTGGGCGACTTCACCATCAGCAAAGAGGCGATCCTGTGGGCGCTCAGCAACCTCTTCAAGCGGTCCTCTCCGCCAGCCTCGCTGCGTGTCAATCGACCGCTGGAGCGCGTTGTCATGGGGCCCCGCGTCCCGGCGTCTGAGCTTCCGAAGCGCTGGATCGAGGTCTGCGATCGGCTGGTGCGCGGGGCTGTTGCCGGGTCTGCGTTCCTGGGCATGGTCGAGAAGGTGCGGTTCCGTGGCGACAAGCTGGTGCTCTTCGTCGGCAGCCCGGCCATGGCCGACTGGCTCGCGACGGCCGATGCGCGCCGCCAGCTGCAGGGAGCGCTCGACAAGGTGGTAGACATGCCGCGGGGCTGGCGTCTCGCGGTTGAAATCGACGAACAGAAGGCGGGAATCTCGGCGCGCAGGCAACACAAGCTGCGGCGGCGGCTCGAAGACATGAAATCCGACGACTCGCACACCGAAAAGCAGGCCAACACCAAGCTGGCCAGCGGATTCCTGGTCCCTGGAGACCCGTCTGTGAATTGACGTAGCGATGCGCACTGCGGGCTTCGATTCCCGCGCCCGGGTTGAGTACGATAGCCCGTCACACGACAGCGGCTCGCCACGCCCAGGACCTGCCATGCTCCCCCGACCTGTCATGCTCCTCCGACCGGCAATGCCCGCAGCCACCGCCAGCACAAAGACACCCAGCGGCCGCCCAGGAGCTGTCCTGTCGGTGACGCTATTGACGGTCGCTATCTTCGCGGCGGTGTCGCTCGTCGCGACCGGCTGTGGCGGCGAGGACGACGAAGAGAGCCCCGAATTTGCGGGCAAAGGCAGCGGTTCGAGCGAGGACGGCAGCGGCGACGGCACCGCGGAAAACGATGCGGACGGAACGGTCCCGTGGGGCTGCAAACACGAAAAGGCCTGCAAAGAAGAGGGCAAGTGCAGCCTGAAGGACGGCAAGTGCGTCATCCTCAACAGCGCCGATTGCTCGCTCAGCCAGATCTGCAAGGTCGACGGCAAGTGCACGAAAAAGGACGTCGGGGGAAAACCGACCTGCATCGTCGGCAAGAACGAGGACTGCGCGGCCGCTGTGGTGTGCAAAGTCGGCGGTTTGTGCTGGAGAAAAGACGATACGGCCTGCGTCGCCAATGGCCCAGACGACTGCAAGAAGGCCGAAAACTGTGTCCAGCGCGGCCACTGCACGTACGCCGACGACGCGTGCTTCGTGAAGAAGGACAAGGACTGCAACGGCGCCAACGTCTGCCACAACTGGGGGCTGTGTCACCACGTCAAGGGAAAGTGTGCAGCTAAAGGCCAAATCGATTGTACAAACGCAGCGTTCTGCCATCAAAAGGGATGGTGTACATTCGATTCAGGCACGTGCGTTATCAGCGGCGATGGCGACTGCAAGAAGAGCAAGGACTGCATGGACGACGGCAAGTGCTCGTTCTCGGGCGGCTCGTGCATCGTCAAGACCGACAAGCAATGCGCGAACTCGTCGGGGTGCCCCGATTTCGGCGCCTGCAAGAACTTCGACGGCGAATGTGGCGCGGGCAGCGACAGTGACTGCAAGAAGTCGTCGTCGTGCACGAGCAACCAGCTGTGTTGCGCCAACTCCGTCACCAAGAAGTGCACGGGATGCACGCGTTGACAGACGACGTCGATGCGGCGATGGGCGCTGTTGGCGACCCGTCTTTTGTCCTGTCCGGGCTCGATGACTGGCAGCGGCGCGCGGTCGTAGCCGATGACCCAGCGGTCCTTGTTCGCGCGCAAGTCGGCAGCGGCAAGACAACCGTTCTGACCGCGAAAGTAATGTGGCTGCTCGCCAACGGTGTGCGCCCCGAGCAGCTCGCGGTGCTCACTTTCACCAATCGGGCGGCCGCGTCCATCTCGCATCGTATTGCTGAACAACTCGGGGGGGACAGACAGCTGCGCGGTCTCACGCTAGCTGGCACGTTTCACTCGGTCGCGCGCACGATGCTCAGCCGCCGGTTGCCGGTGCAGGCACTCGGGTACAGGCGCGACTTCACCGTGATGGACGAAACGGAGCGCGACGCCATGTGGCGGCGGCTCATCGCCAAGCACGGGCTGACGATCCGCCACAAGAAGCAGCTGTCTCGCCGCATGGACGGGCTCGCCGACGGCAAAATTCTGCACGGGGTCATGAAGCGGCCCGACGACATCGTGCGCCTCGCCGAGTTGAGCCACGCCGAGAAGCTGCGCCGCAACGCGATGGACTTTGACGACCTCGTGCACAACGCGCACGGCTTGCTCTGTGATCATCCGCTGTCGCCGCCACTTGTCTGGCTGCTGATCGACGAACTGCAGGACTGCGACGCAGACCAGCTCGACCTCGCCGTGCGCATGTGCGGGCCACAAACTCGAATCTTCGCCGTCGGCGACCCCAACCAGATCATCTATTCGTGGCGCGGCTCGGGCCCGTCCATCTTCGAAGACTTTGCGGCCCGCACCGGCGCGTCCGTCTATTCACTGCCGCGCAGTTACCGCTGTCCAGCCGCGATTCTGACCGCTGCGCAACGCATCCTGACCCACACGGGTCCAGCCGTGGCGCCGCCTTCCGACGCGGACCTGCTCGTGGCGGACCGTGACGATGGCCCGCCGATGGCCGTGATGCCCCACCACGACGAACCCGGCCAGGCGCGCTGGATTGTGGCGCGCGTTCGTCAGCTGCTCGAAGAAGGTCTGCCCGCCCATCGCATCGCGGTTCTCGGCCGCACACGTCGCTGTTTGACCGCGATCATCAGTACGTTGCGCGAGGCTTCCATCGCCATCTCGGAGCAGGCGCCCGACCGTGCCGCGGCGATTCCGGTCCTCGCGTGGTGGGTCGCGCTGTTGCGCGCGGGTTTGGTGTCGGACGCGGGTGACGCTGCCCCTGCCGACGACGAAGGGTTCTGCATCGCCCTGACCGACAAGCGCTTTGGCTTGTGCGCGGACAAGACGCTGACGGTCGAGCGGCTCGTTGAGGCCGAGGGGCAGACGGCCCAGGAGCGCAGGATCGCCACCCTGCACCGCATCGGTCGCCGCTCACGTGGACGCAGAGCCGGACAGTTGCAGGTCGCCTTGCAGGTCACGGAGGCGCTTGGTGAGCTGACCAAATGGCTGATTCACGACGCGGTCGACACCGAGACCCTGGTCGAACGGCTGCACCTCGACACCATGCTTGTCCCGACCCGGTCCGGGTTCGAAGATGACCGCGCCCACGTGGACGCTTTCACGCGAGCCTGGCTGACCGAGTGCCGGGCAAGTCACGCGACCGACGTGGAAGGCCTCGCCACAGCGCTCGAAGTCGTCGCCAACGGTGCGCGCAGCCACCGCCCTTCCGAGGGCGTCGCCGTGCTGACCATCCACGCGTCCAAGGGCCTCGAGTACGACAGCGTGTTGCTTGTCAGCGCCAACGACGGGTTGATCCCAATCGCGGCGTCGTGGCGCGATCCCGACGAGCTCGCGGAGGAGAGGCGGCTGCTTTTCGTCGCGCTGACCCGCGCGTGCCGCCGCATCGAGATCGGCTGGCTCAAGTCGCCGGGTTCCCTGCGGATTCAACCCGAGCCAAGCCCTCTTCTTGAGCTGCTCGGCGACGCCGTCGACTGGCTCGACGCGCCGCCCGATCCCGCCCCGAAGAAGGCAGCGAGCGGCCTGCTGTTCGCGGTCGGCGCGCCGGTGCGGCATCCCCGGTACGGTCCTGGAGTAGTGACCGTCTGCGACGCCGACCACGTGATCGCCACATTCGGCAAGTTCGGCGACAAGTCGTTTTCGACGTCCCTCTGCCCGCTCAAGCGGGCGTGATTGCTACCCGGTCACGACCGCCGTCCAGCGTCGGTGCGAAGCTCCGTGTTTCACATTCACCGGGGCGGATCTGCTACATTCGCGGCCCATGATCGCCTCCGCTCGCTCGCTGCTCGTCGCCGCCCTGCTCGTGCCATCCATGGCGCTGAGCGGCTGCTTGTCCACGAGTTACGTCATCCCTCAACGCGAAGTACGCCGCGTCATGGAGCTCCCCGCTGAGCAACGAGCCAAGAAGCTGCGCGTGGTCCAGCGTTTCGTGACCAACCGCGATCCGCCGCCTGCACCGCCTCTCAATGCGCCACCGCGACCGCCGCCGGGCGCGACCGGACGCCAGGGCCCCGTGCCGACTCCGCCGATGTATTACCGGCACTATTACGGAGCGTGGGGCGACCCCACGTGGATGCCGCTACGACCGTTCTTCGTGCATCGCTCACGGCCGATCAACGCGCCACCGGCAACGTCGGGGGGCGTGGTCCCGCGCGCGGATGGTGGCGGAGTACCGACATCTGCGGGTGGTCCATCGCCGGCAGCGTTCAGCGGTACGAAGGTCGATGACGCAAAAGCGGCCGCCGCGCTGCTTGTCGTGGGCGCGGTCGCGATTGGCGTCGGCTTGGCGGTCACAGAAGGTGCTCGCTACGACGGGTTCGTCGACGTCCACCCCGATCACCCCGTTCACCTGCTCGGCGAAAACGGCAGCTACAGGCTGACATCCCTGTCGAAGCTGCACCTGGCCAGCCCCCAGGCCACAGAGGACGCCGTCATCGTGCGCCACGAGGGCATCGGCATGTGGGAACGCGGCCGGGCGCCTCTGCATCGCACCGGGCTGACCTACTCCATCGAAAGTGGCAGCCGCTCGGTGCCGATCGGTGACAACAAGCTCACCGGCACCGTCGCATTCGACATGCTTTTCGGCGTATTTCCGCACCACATGATCGGGCTGGTTGGCGGCTTGTCGTTCGGCTTTGGTGAAGCTGGGTTGGGCGATGTGTTCGCGTTCGCGCCCCGATTTGAGCTGCAGGTGATTCCGCTGACCATCGGCTGGCTGCATTTCGGCGGGTTCGGCGGGATGTCGGCCGAGAACGTGTGGGTGGAAACGGCCGACGGCGCGACCGTGAAGACGCGTGAACTCGATGCAACCGCGTTTTCGTTCGGCGCGTTGATGCAGGTCGAAATCACGACGCGATTGGCTTTCACTGCGCGTTGGGGCCTGTCGAAATGGTCGCAGAGCCACGACGGCGAGCTGCCCGGGCGCATTACGGTCGGGCTATCTGTGTATTGATGGGCCGTGTATTGACGGGCCGTGTATTGACGGGCCGTGTATTGACGGCTGTGTATTGACGGCTGTGTATTGACGGCAGCCGCGGGGGCCACAACCATCCGCGCGCGTCGCTAGCGCGGTCCCATGTTTGCTGTCTCGCGGAGGCCCCAGATGTCCCCAAACGGTTTTCATCACAGCAAGTTGCGCTTCGCAGCCGTGCTCTCTTGCCTGCTCATGACGGCGGCGTGCAGCGGCGGGGATGACACCGGCGGCGCCGATAACCCGGCAGTCGATGCCGGGACCAACGGAACGGACGGCACGTCCACAGGCGGTGACGTGGCCGCAACAAGCGATGCCGGGGCCAGCGGTGCGAAAGACGCCGGGACCACCAAAGCCGGTCCGCCCAAGCCGTTCAAGTACAGCGGCGGCAAGTGTCCCAAGCTCGTTGTCGGCACCAACAAGATGTTCTCGTGGGACAAAGATCGCGTCTTCGACCTGTTCGCGCCGACCACCAAGGGCAACAAGAAGCCCGGCCTGCTGTTCATGTGGCACGGCCTCGGCGACAACAAGAACAACTTCGGCAAGGCGATGGGCGCGCAGTTTCACGCCAACGAGCTCAACGTCTACGTGGCGGTCCCCCAGGGCGCCGGAAGCATCACCGGATGGGGCTGGACGAGCGACAACACAGCGCTCGCGGACGCCACGTTCTTCGACGACATGCTCAACTGCCTCGATGACACCTTCGATTACGACAACACGCGGGTCTACACGACCGGCTTCTCCGCCGGTGCGCTGTGGTCGAGCTACCTGGTGGTCAAGCGGTCGACCTTCCTCGCCGCAGCCGTGTTGTGGAGCGGCGGCACCGGGCCCAAGGTCTACACCTACAAGCGACCCAAGCGGAAAGTGCCCGTGCTCCTCAACTGGGGCGGCACAGGCGACCAGGCCGGGGTCTTCGTCAACTTCGATGTCACCACCAAGGACATGATCAAAAACCTCGTCAAGGACGGCCACGTCGTCCTTTCATGCAACCACAACGGCGGCCACACGATCCCGCCCGGCGGCCCGAACTACGGCATGGCCTACCTGAAAAAACACAGCTGGGACACGCTGACCGACAGCTTCTACAAGGGCGGCGACCTGACCGGCTTCCCCAACTACTGCAAGCTCGAAAGCGCGAAGAAATAAGGCGCCGTGAAATAGCGCCTGGCCCGTCGCTCGGCTCGCGCTACATCGTGATCTGGAAGCCCCACGTGACCGCGACAATCCAACCCTTGAGGTTGATGTTCTCGCCGATGGCGCGGATGCCTTCGCTCTTGACCTGCGTCACGTTGAGTTCGCCGATCAGGTGGAACCAGCGAAATCCCACAGCGCCGCCGACGAAACCGCCGATGTAGTCCACGCGTCCGCCGATGGATTCGGGTTGCGGCAGCGCATCGCCGCCGATCGTGGCGTCAAACCAGCTGGCCATCCACTTGGCGCCGGTCCACAGCTTGCCCCATTGACCAAACTCGATGCCGATGTGACCGAAGACCTGGTTGTCGTAGCGGTTCATGTCGCTGACTGCGAGCGCGCCGTTGATGTTGTCGAGGTACGGCACGAGCGACGACCCGCCGTTGTACGCGCCGCGCCAACCGATCGCGGCGTGGGTCGTTTCGCCGAGATCAAAGCCGCGTCGCAGCGCGGTTCCGTAGATGCCGTTGCCGGCGCGCACCTGGAAGTCGAATCGGTAGCCGAGGCCGATGGCGAAATCGAGATGGGTGCCGTACCCGGGGCTGGACAGGGCGATCGAGATGGCGCTCTTGGTCAGGTCGTGGCGCTCGCCGTCGGTGAGATCGCGGCCTTCGTCGACGGCTTCGACGACAACTTCACCCTGCTTATAGAGCTCAGCGACCGAGCTCGTCGGCACAACGACATGGTTGGCCTGACTGATATTGATCTCGCCGCCACGAAGCACCCGCGGTGAGCGCATTTCGCTGATGTTGATGGCGCAGCCTGAGAGAGCGCCCGTTGCGATGGCGACTGCAACGACGGCGCCCGAAAGACGTCCCACGGCGAGCCCGTGCCTTATCCGCGCTGGCATCGTCGGCGTGCAGAGCATTCAGATGTCCTCGCCCATCGGCGCTTCCGGCGGCGCTGTGACACGCAATGGAGGCAAGTTTGCGGGCTGTCCATCGACGCGCAGGCTCGTCAGCTCGATGGCCAGCCAAGGGTGGCGCCGAAAATCGCGACCGTATTGCTGAAACATGACCGAGAACGTGATCTTGCGTCCCGGCGCGATCTTGTCGGCGTCCGCGCCGCTGCCGATCCCAAACCGCTTGAGCTTGTTGAAAAACCGCTTCTTGGCGTGCTTCAAGCCCTTGGCGGCGCCCGGGTAGCGCGTCTTGTCGGGCAAGCTCAGGAAGAAGCGTCCTGTGTCGATGGCGACCGGGACATCGCCGACGTTGCGAATGGCGAGGTGCAGCGTAGCGGCTTTCTGCGCGACGGATGCCTTGGTGACCGACACTTCCAGCGTGCTGTTGGCCTGCTGACTGCCCTTGAACTGCCAGGTGCGCGTCATCGCAGCACACCCGGAGGCGACCACGACAGCGCCGATTGCGGCGAAGACGGCGAGCTTGCCGACAGGGTTGCAGGGACGGGAGACCATGGCCGATTGTGCGCGTGCGACCGGCTCATCGTCAAAGGGAGCGCCCGACGAGTGGCGTCATTCGAATTCGAACCCACCTCCAGTCATGCAGATAGCATGCCCGTCGGGTCGCCTCCGTCTCCCCCCCGAACCCGAACAGTTCGAATCTCCGCGCTATGGACCGTCAGCATCTGCCAAACAGCGCTGGAAGTGACCGAGAATGCGCCCGTAGAGGCTCGCGAGGACCTTGGGGTCGGCGACCATATGCGTAAAGCCAGTCAGCGGCAGGAATTCGTGGTGTTTTCCGGCGCGAAACAGCGCGTCGGACATGCGGATCGCGTGGGTGAAATAGACATTGTCATCCGCGGTACCGTGCACGACCAGCAGGGGACGGGTCAGCTTGGGGGCCCACGTCAGCACGGAGCTATCGGCGTAACCGGCCTTGTTTTCGGCGGGCAGGCCGATGTAGCGCTCGGTGTAATGGGTGTCGTAATCGCCCCAATCCGCGACCGGCGCGCCGGCGACCGCGCACTTGTAGACATCGGGCCGACGCATCACCGCCATCGACGAGAAATAGCCGCCGAACGACCACCCGAAGATGCCGACTCGACCAAGGTCCAGCTGCTTGATCTTGCCGCCAAGCGCCTTGAGCGCCGCGACCTGGTCAGCCATCGGTGCCGCGATGAAGTTGCCGGAGATGGCGCGCTCCCATTTGCGCCCCCGATGAGGCGTGCCGCGGCCGTCGAACGATGCGACGATGTAGCCGTGGTCGGCGATCCATTGCCGCATCGCCCAGCGCGCGCCAGACTTCTGCACGACCGCCCAGTGCGGGCCGCCGTAGACGTAGACAATCACTGGGTAGCGCACAGCGGGGTCGAAATTTCGCGGCCGGAAGACCTGCGCGTGGTAGCCGTCTTTGCCGACGACAAGGAACTCCGTCTTGGCCTTGAATCGCGGCTTCTCGGCGACCGACTTGATGACGCCCGCGGCTTTGCCGTCTTTGCGCACGACCGTAACCGTGGAACCGCCCGTGAGCGTGTTGGCAAAGCGCAGCTGAACGCCGGACGATGACGCCTTGAGCCCGTGTTGGCCGGCGCCCTCGGACAGCCGTTTGGGCGCCTTTTTGCCGTCGAGCGAGACCTCCCAGACGTGCGAAACGGTGGGATCCTTGCTGGCGACGACGTAGGCGACACCGCGCTTTTCGTCGATGCCCGCGAGTTTTCGGTAACCGAAGTCGGGTTTGGTGAGCACTTCGGACAAGCTGCCGTCCTTGCCGTGCCGCATCAGCTGCCAGGCGCCGTTGCGCTCGGTCGTCCACAGGAAGTCCTCGTTGGCCATCCAGCGGGGCATCTGCGCGTCGATATTGACCCACTCCTTGTCGTTTTCGGCGAACAGCTGCGTGGTCTTGCCGGTCTTCGGGTCGGCCTCCAGCACGGCGATGCTTTTTTGCCGGCGGTCCTGGACGAGCACGGTCAGCGGGCCGTGTTTGCTCCACACAACGCGGACGACGTAGGGGTACTTGCCGCGGTCCCAGGACAGCCACCTGGTCTTGCCACCCTTGACGCTGACGACGCCGAGCGTGACGACCGCGTTCTTCTTGCCGGGACGCGGATACGCCGTGCCGCGTGAGGCGCGTTCGGGGTGGGCGGGATCGTAGACGTGCAGCTTCTCGACGCCCGTGTTGTCCGTGCGCTGGTAGACCAGCGACTTGCCGTCGGGTGCCCACCAGTTTCCATGACGGCGGCGCATCTCTTCCTGGGCGACGAATTCGGCCGCGCCGTGGCCGATGTCGGTGTTTTCGTGCTTCGTCAGCCGGCGCTCCTTCTTGCGGCCGAGATCGAACACGTACAGGTCGCCGTTCTTGACGTAGCTGACGTGTTTGCCGGTGGGGCTCAGCTGCGGATCGAGCGCGTACCCTTTCGAAGGCATGGCCAGCTCCTGCACCCCGCCTGAGCTGCGTTCCACGACATAGAGCCGTCCACTCAACGGCACGACCAGGCGCTTTCCGTCTTTGCTCAGGCGGTACGAAGCGATGCCGCGAGCCGTCTGACGCATGCGCTCACGACGGGCCTTCTCTGCGGCGCTGAGGTGTTCGGCGGCGCCCTTGAGAACGGCTTGCGCGGTCAAGACGACGCGCTCTTTGCCGGTCGCCACATCGAACGCGTACAGGTTGTTGACGAACGAGCGCGCCCCGGAACGCAGGAACAGGACCTCTTTGCCATCCGGGGTGATCGAGAATGTGCGCGGTTTGCCAAGGCGGAAGCGATAGGTTCCCGCGTAGTTGGCAAGGAACTCGGCGCTGGCAACCGACGAAGGCCGCTTGGGCTCGGGCTTTTTGACCACGGGTTTGGCGACGGTTTTGGGCGGCGCGCCTCCGCACGCGGTGAACACAACGGCCATCGTGATGGCGACGAGCCGGGATACGACAGCTGGCGAGATGGCAAAATGGGGGAGCGAGCGCATGGCGATCCTTGTGGCGTCGGGCCGGCTTGTTGCGTGATGTCGAGCGGGGATACGCTCGCGAACCACCGCAGTCAACGGGATCCTTGTGGACAAGCGCACGCGCAACATCGTGTTGGTCGGCTTTTCGGGGGCGGGCAAGTCAACTGTCGGTCGAATGCTCGCGTCACGGCTCGGATGGGCCGTCGTGGACACCGACGCCGAGATCGAGCGACGTGCCGGCAAGTCGATCGCCGCGATCTTTGCCGAAGATGGAGAGCCCGCTTTCCGAGCGCTCGAGGCGGCGGTCTGCCAGCAAGCGAGCGAAGGGGATCGCAAGGTGATTGCGACGGGCGGCGGCGCGTTGTGCAACGACGACACAAAGCGGGCGATGCAGGCCACGGGTCACGTCGTGCTGCTCGATGTTTCCGAAGAAGAGGCGTTGCGAAGGCTCGCCGCACACACCGACCGACCGCTCCTTGCGGGCGAAGACGCGGCCGCGAAACTACGCGCGCTGTATCGATCGAGAGCCACGTTCTACGGGCAGTTCGAGCAGCGCGTGAAGGTCGACGGAAAGACGCCCGACCAGGTCGTCGACGCCATCGTCACGGATATCCAGAGACCTGCGGGAGCTCACCAAGACCGCTGAAACGGAATACTAGTCGAAGCTGGGGAGCTTCCGACGCCGCTTGGTGGACTTGGTGGACTTGGTGGACTTGGTGGACTTGGTGGACTTGGTGCGGCTGCGCTTGTTGCGGCTGCGGCGGTAACGGCGACGGCGGCGCCTGGTCGGCTTGACGGCGGCTTGCTTGGCGGCGGCCGCGGCGGCGGCTGCTTGCTCTTCGGCACGTTGGGCGGCGGCAGCTTCTTGCGCGGCGGCGGCTTCGGCTTTGCGGCGCACGACCTTGCGCTTGTGTTCGATCTCGCGCGTGACGATGCCGGTAAGCGCGGCCCCGAGCAGAGACACGCGCACTTGCGGGGCAACGACCGCGGGATCGGCGCCGGCCGGGGCGTAGCTGGTGCCCGTGGCGCGATACAACGTGAGAGACGCCGCGACGTCAGCGATCTCGTCGAGCCCCTCTTCATCGACGCTGCTGCTGGTCAGCGCGACGAGCGACAGCGCGCCGATCACCACCAACGCGCTGACGCCAGCCATCATCGTTGTACGTCGCCGCTTCGCCTTGTTGTCGAGCCGAAACATCACGCTGAAGTCGTTCAGCATCTGGTGCACGTCGCTTGGGGAGCGTTGTCTATGCGTGGGATCGGGCAGCTCGAACGTCAGCGGCTTGTCGGGGCGGCGTTCGCTGGTTGCGGCGGCGGCTGGGCGCTCGGAGCCACTGTCGAAGAACGCCTTGTTTGTTGGTCCGGTCGCGCGCCTGTTCCGGTTGCGACTGCCACGTCGTTGGGCGCTGCGGGTTGCCCCGGTTGTGCGTCGCGGCTTGGCGGCGGTGGGTGCGCTCGGAGCGTGGCGAGCCGCTTGGGCGCGGACATTTTCGATCTCGGCCTTGATGGCGTCGCGATCGAGGTTCTGTTCGGTGTCGCCCGCATCGGGGTGGGTGTCTGAGAACTCGGGGATGACCGGCATCTGGTCGGAGATGCCGCCAAACTCAGGCGACGTCTTTTCGCGTCCGGCCGCAACCGGGATCTCGGCGTCGTCGGAGATACGAATCTGCCCGCTGATCGAGGCCGGCGACACCATCGCCGGGTTCACGCCCGCCACCGGACCCGTGTCGGGGTCGGTCTTTTCCCGGAGGTCGGGCCCAAATCCAAGCTCTGTTCCGACGACGGCGACCCCTGGCAGCACGGGCAGGTCATCGGAGACCACAAAGTCCGTCGCGCGAAGGGCTGGCCCGGTGTCGACGCCGTCGGCGTCGGTCAGGACAATGTCGGCGTCGGTCAGGACAATGTCGGCGTCGGTCAGGACAACGTCGGCTGCGTCATCTTGCGGCAGCTCCGGCTGAGGAGACTGGGGCGAGGCGGAGTCGGGCGTTTCCGGCGTCGGCTCCTCGACAAGAGACACGTCCACGCCGCCCCGCTTCTTACGGGTCAAAAGCAGCGCAGCGTTGCATTTGGGGCACGTACTTGGGGTCGGCTTCGTGCGCTTGAGGCGCCGGCCGTTAACGTCGTATCCCTCGTTGCACCTGGCGCATTGAACGCGCAATGGATGCCTCCCACTGTGTCCCGATCGTAGTCCGCGTGGCGCTGCGGTCAAAGCAACCGCGGGTTGTGCTATCGTCGCGGCATCCCAATCCGGCCCCTGCGCCGCTCCAGCCTCGCCTTCGATGCCTGCGCAGATTTCTCGAGGCGCGCGCATTTAAGGACGCCCCAAGAAAGGACGACCCAAGAAAGGACGACCCAAGAAAGGACGACCCATGAGCGAAATCGATCCGAACACGCCGCGAAACGCCCCGTGCCCCTGTGGGAGCGGCAAGAAATACAAGCGCTGTCACGGCGCCGAAGAGCTGGCGGCGGCCGATGCACCGGTCGAATCAGACGGCAAGGTCCGCACCGCTTTCATCGTGGCCGTGCTGATCTCGATCGGCGTTGGCGTGGCGTTCGAACCCGACAAGGGCCTTGCGTTCTTTGCGGTGGCGATCATCGGCATCGGCGCGTGGTCGATCTTCCGCAACCCGCCGCCGCCCAAGAGCGGTGGCGACGACGCTGCGGCGATCAACTTTGGCGGATAGCAGACGGCGCCGAAGCTGAGCCCGGCTACATACTGCGGCGGTACTGACCGCCAACTTCGTACAGCGCGCGGCTGACCTGGCCGAGCGACAACACCTCCGTCGCGTTCATCAACTCGGCGAACACGTTACCGCCGGCGATGGCGACCTCTTTGAGCCGGTCGACCGCGGCATCGGCCTGTGCGGCATGGGCCTGGTGAAACACGTGCAAGCGCGCGAGCTGGTCGGCTTTTTCCTCGTCGGTTGAGCGGATGAGCTCGATCGTCGTCTCGCCCGCCGGATCCTGCGGTGATGTGAACGTGTTGACGCCGATGATCGGCAGCTCACCGGTGTGCTTGCGGTGCTCGTAGTAGAGGCTCTCTTCCTGGATCTTGCCCCGCTGGTACATCCGCTCCATCGCGCCGAGCACGCCGCCACGCTCGCTGAGGCGCTCGAATTCGCTCAACACAGCCTCTTCGACCAGGTCGGTGAGCTCGTCGATGATGAACGACCCCTGGTTGGGGTTTTCGTTGAACGCGACACCGAATTCGTTGTTGATGATGAGCTGGATCGCCAACGCCCGGCGAACCGACTCTTCGGTCGGGGTGGTGATCGCCTCGTCGTACGCGTTGGTGTGCAGGCTGTTGCAGTTGTCGTAGATGGCCAGCAGCGCCTGCAGTGTGGTGCGGATGTCGTTGAACGCGATCTCCTGGGCGTGCAAGGAGCGGCCCGATGTCTGCACGTGGTACTTCAGCTTCTGCGCGCGTTCACTGGCACCGTAGAGCTCGCGTAGAGCGACTGCCCAGATGCGCCGCGCGACCCGGCCGATGACCGCATATTCGGGGTCCATACCGTTGCTGAAGAAGAAGCTGAAGTTGCCCGCGAAGCGATCCACGTCCATGCCGCGAGCCCGGTAGTACTCGATGAACGTAAAGCCGTTGGCCAACGTAAACGCCAGCTGGGAGATCGGGTTCGCGCCGGCTTCGGCGATGTGATAGCCGCTGATCGACACCGAATAAAAGTTGCGCACGCCGTGGTCGATGAACCACTGCTGCACGTCACCCTGCATCTGCAGCGCGAACTCGGTGCTGAAGATGCACGTGTTCTGCGCCTGGTCTTCCTTGAGAATATCGGCCTGCACGGTGCCGCGGACCTTCGCCACGGTGGCGTCGACCAGCGCGGTGTAGTCGGCGTCGGACACCAGCGCCCGAAGCTCGTCGAAGCTCTTGCCCCCGGCGTCGGGCTGCAGGCAATCGGCTTCGGAGATGGCGAGCTTCCCTTCGTCGCGGAGCTTGCGCCGCAGCTGCTGGCGAACCGCGGTGTTGAAGAAGAAGGCGAGAATCGTCGGCGCCGGCCCGTTGATGGTCATCGAGACCGACGTTGTCGGCGAACACAGGTCAAACCCCGCGTAGAGCGCCTCCATGTCTTCGACGGTCGCGATGGACACGCCCGAGTTGCCGACCTTGCCCCAGATGTCGGGCCGTCGATCGGGATCTTCGCCGTAGAGCGTCACCGAATCGAACGCCGTCGAGAGGCGCTTGGCTTTGCTGTGTCGCGACAGGTAGTGAAAGCGCTTGTTGGTGCGCCATGGGCCGCCTTCGCCGGCGAACATGCGGGTGGGATCTTCACCGGCGCGCTTGAACGGAAACACGCCCGCTGTGAACGGAAAGCTGCCGGGCAGGTTCTCAAGGAGACGCCAGCGCAGGATCTCGCCCCACGCCTTGAACCGCGGCACAGACACCTTGGGGATCTTCTGCTGCGACAGGCTCTCTTTGTGGTTGGTGACCGAGATCGTTCGGTTCCTGACGACGTAGCTGTTCGTCTCGCCCCGATAGCGCTGCACCATGTCCGGCCACTCGTCGAGCAGCGCCTTGCAGCCGGCGTCCAGCTTGTCCGTGGCGGCGGTCGTTGCGGCGCCAAGAGCACCGTCATCTCCAACGAGCTCCGCGGCACGTCGAAGGGCTTGGAGGTCGGCGGCGGCGTCCGCTTGAACGTCAGCCCAGCGCTTGTAGGCGCGAACGGCGTCGGCGATTTCAGCGAGGTAGCGGTCGCGTCGCGGCGGGATCAGGTGCCCACGGTCGGGAAGTCCCGTTTGCAGCTGGCCGGTGAATCGTCCAGACAGGGCTCTGCCGGTGCGGGCGCCGATCACGTCGAGCAGCGCCTTGTACACCGCGTTGCACCCGAGGTCGTTGAACTGGCTGGCCATCGCGGCGTGTACGGGCATGGCGTCGATCGGCTCGCTGAACCGCTGATGGGCGCGTTGATAGGCCTTCTTCACGTCGCGGACGGCGTCGAGGGCGCCCGGCTTGTCGAACTTGTTGACGACGACCAGGTCGGCGAGATCGATCATCTCGATCTTCTCGAGCTGACTCTGCGCGCCGAACTCGGGCGTCATGACGTACATGGCGACATCGACCAGGTCGACGATGGAGCTGTCCGCCTGGCCAATGCCGCTCGTCTCGGCGATGACGAGGTCACACCCGGCGGCTTTGCAGAGCGCGATGGCTTCGTCGAGCGCCTCGCTGACCTCCGAACCCGACCCGCGCGTCGCCAGAGACCTCATGAAGATGCGGCCGTTGTCGATCGAGTTCATGCGGATTCGGTCGCCGAGCAGCGCGCCGCCGGTCCGTTTCTTGGTCGGATCGACGCTCAGCACGGCGACCGTGTGCTCCGGAAAGTCCTCGCAATAGCGCCGGCATAGCTCGTCAACCAGGGACGATTTTCCGGCGCCCCCGGTGCCTGTAATGCCGATGACGGGCGCAGAACTCGCCTTGGCCAAGCCGCTGATATCGCGCGTCCATGACTCCCACAGCTTGGGTTCGACGCGACGCTCCGACGCCGCTTCCGCCCACGAGATGGCCCGCGCCAGGGCACGCCAACGGGTCCATTTGTCCGCCGAGCCAAGCGCCTCGAGACCGATCGCCGCTGCGCCGCCCCCATCCCCCGCCTGCAGCGGTGACCAGTCGCACGACGTGGCGAGGTGGTTGATCATCCCTTGCAGGCCCAGTCGCCGGCCGTCTTCGGGGTGGTAGATCTGTGCGATTCCGTAGCCTTGGAGCTCGTGCTTCTCCTCGGGGATGATCGTGCCGCCGCCGCCACCAAAGAGCTTGATATGCCCTGCCCCGCGCTCGTTGAGCAGGTCGTAGGCGTACTTGAAATACTCCATGTGACCGCCCTGGTAGGACGAAATTGCGATACCCTGCGCGTCTTCCTGGATCGCCGCGGTGACGACCGTATCGACGCTGCGGTTGTGGCCGAGGTGAATGACCTCGCATCCGGTCGCCTGCAGGATTCGCCGCATGATGTTGATCGCGGCGTCGTGGCCGTCGAAGAGCGACGCGGCGGTCACGATGCGCACGTTATGCTCGGGCTTGTAGGGCTGCGGTACGGCTGGCGTATGATGCGGTTTGGGCATGGCAAACTCCCGGGCGCGGATGGTGTGCCGCGCAGCGCAGGCCGGCAAGGGTCTGTTGTCGATATCGACGCTTGCCGCGTCCCCACCGCAAGCTATACCGATAGTGACGGGTAATCGTCCCGCGACTCGGAGGACATGATGGCCACACGCGAAGACATCAAAACGGCGGCAACGAAACCGCCAGCAACGAACCAGGCTGCAACGAACCAAGCTGCAACGAACCAGGCTGCAACGAACCGGGCTGCAACGAACCAGGCTGCAACGAAGGCGGGGTCAACCAGTCCGATCGCCGATCCAATCCTGTCGGTCGGCGGGCTTGGGTTCCCGTGGAAGACGCTGGATCCCTTCCTGTTTTGCGTCCATCACGACGACAAGTACCCGGCGGGCAACGACGCGTTGGGACCCGCAGCATCGCTGGCCGGCCGCACAATGGGCATGGACTTCGCCGGCAAAGACGGCTGGCGGATGTACCACGGGCGGGCTGTTCCCGGCTTTCCGCAGCACCCCCACCGCGGCTTTGAAACCATCAGCATCGTGCGACGCGGGCACATCGACCACTCCGACTCCCTCGGCGCGACGGCGCGGATCGGCCCAGGTGACGTGCAGTGGATGACCGCCGGACGCGGCATCGTGCACAGCGAGATGTTCCCCCTGCTCAACAAGGACGGGACCAACCCCTGCGAGTTCTTCCAGCTATGGATCAACCTGCCGGGCCGCAACAAGATGGTGCCGCCCGCGTTCAAAATGTTTTGGGCCAAGGAGATCCCGACCCACGTGTTTCACGACGCCAAGTCGCGCGCCACCAAGGTCACGATCGTCGCCGGCGAGCTCGCCGCGAAGAAGGCACCTGAACCTCCCGAGCACTCCTGGGCTGCAGCGCCGGGCAGCGACGTGGCCATCTACCGCGTGCAGATGGCGGACGAGGCGACCTGGACCCTTCCCCCGGCACCAGCCGGCGTCAACCGCGTCATCTACGTTTTCCGCGGCGCCGGTGCGCAGATCGCGAGCCGCAGCGTGATGGGCAGCTCCATGGTCGTCGTGCATCCGCAAGCCGCGATCCCGATCAGGGCCCCCAAGGGCGGGGCGGAGCTGCTCGTGCTGCAAGGGCGCCCAATCGGCGAACCCGTGGCGCAACGCGGCCCCTTCGTCATGAACACGTGGGACGAGATTCAAACCGCCTATCGCGACTACAACCGCACCCGTTTCGGCGGCTGGCCCTGGCCCAACGACGAACCGGTCCATCCCCGCACGTCCGGCCGATTCGCCCGCCACGCGAACGGACGCGTCGAAAAAGCGTAGCTACTTCTTCGTCATCTGCGTCCAAGGGAACTTGCCGCAGCCGCCCTTGGCGGGGTCCTTGTCGTCCGCCGTCTTCGCGGAGGCCTTGGCTTCTTTGAGCGTCTTGAGGCCGAAGTCGACCGTGCAGTGAAACCACTTGCCGCCCTTGGCTTCGGTCCAGACGACCTTGTTGTAGGTGCTCGGGCCGTACTTGGCGTCTGCCGGGTTCTGCGTGATGGCCCAGTTCTTCTTGTTCTCGAACAACCGCAGCCAGCCAAAGCCCCAGGCCTGCTCGTTGATGGTCTCGCTGCCAAAAGGTGTCTTCCAGTTGCCGACCGTTTCGATCGACGTCAGGCGCGTCCAGGACGACTTGCCGCAGCCCGACTTGTCCGGCGTCGATGAATCGGCGGTCGCGGTCGAGGCTTCGGCCAGGTCGGCGGTTTCCTTGCCGAACGCGACCCAGCAGTACCACAAAGTCTTCGGCTGCCAGAAGTCCTTGGAACCGGGCCCGTTGTGCCAGACAATCTTGTTGAATTTGCTGGGGTTGTACTTGTCGTCTTTGCTGTTTTGCGTGATCAGGTACTTCTTGGCGTTGTCGAACTTCACGACCTTGCCGGCGCCAAAACCGGTGACCCATTGCGCGTCGTCGATCGCCTCGTTGCCGCCAAAGTTGCTCTCCCAGACGCCGGCGATGGCCAGCTTGTGATCCTTCCAGGGGAGCTTCGGCCCGGTCGAGCCTGCATCGGCACCGGCTGAACCCGCACCGGCAGAGCCCGCATCGCCGCCCATAGCTGACGTATCGGATGAGGTCTTGCCGGCGTCTGTGCCCTCGCCCGCATCGCTGGACGAACTCGCATCATTGGAGGCGCCCGCATCGGTAGACGATCCCGCATCGCTCGACGTCCCCGCGTCGACGCCGCCTCCATCTGCGGCGCTTCCATCTGCGGCGCCTCCATCTGCGGCGGGCTTGCTGTCATCGTCGGTTTCGCTGCTGCAGCCGGGCGCGACGGCCAACGCGGCGAGGCAAATCCACGCTGACAACGCCAAGACGTGCCGACCAAGCGGGTGTTTGTGGTTCATGATCGCGGCTCCAGTTCCCGCCAGGCGCGGGTGCGATGGGGCCACAACGGAGAACTCTCGGAGGCGCGCCGCAACCCGGCAAAGGGTGCAGCGACCACTGTCCGCCCCTTTCCTCGAGGGGGACACACGAGAGCCGCTGGAAAAAACGAGCGAGCTCTTCCGAGGAGTTCCGGACTTACGGTCGCCTTCGACCGATTACCGTTG
>Ga0209992_10000411_pt1 | contig 58083 bp, 62 predicted proteins | sample 2SBtaG_2_FD_182564 | JGI IMG/M metagenome (GOLD analysis project Ga0209992, IMG submission 182564) | Deep subsurface microbial communities from Kolumbo volcano to uncover new lineages of life (NeLLi) - 2SBTROV12_ACTIVE470 metaG (SPAdes)... | ecosystem: Environmental > Aquatic > Marine >... | reverse complement strand
TCATCAAAACCACAATTACTACACTCCTCAGCCAGGAAGCCATCTTTTATTAAGCGCTCTTGTAATCTGTAGTGTGGATAGTTTGGATGATGACCACTAAAGATCCTATCCATTGTTACTTGACTTGAACCTTTAGGACCTTTAGATATACCAAGCCCTGTCTGATTCTTATTCTGATGGAATACATCATATAGTTTTGCATACTTCTTGAACGTGTTATACGATACTTGTAATAACCGAGCAGCAGCCATCAATGACTTGGTTTCTGATATTGCCCATTCAACTCTACTTTTTGGTAGTGGTTTCTTACCGAATGGATGGACACCCTGTTTAGGCATTACGTCTCCTTACAGGTTTCTTCTTTGGTTGAGGTTTTCTACCTCTTTGTCTTAATGTTTTTATTTCATGTTCTAACTCATGAATTCTTTGGTTATATCTACTAAATTTATTAGCACTTATCAATGCTGAAAACATCAATCCTAACATTGAACCAATCATAACATAACATATAATTTCTATCATAACATTCTCCTAATCTAAAAATCGTCTAAATCTGTTGACTCCTCTTTCCACCATTTATATTCTCTAACAACATATGGTTTAGGTTTTACTGTAAATAAATTATCAAAATCCTTTTCTTTTAACATTTTCCTAGCCATAAAATACGACTTTGCACCCTGAATATTAGCAGTGGGTGTCGGACCTTCTGTAAAATCTATAGTGTCAACTACTTCTTGAGCTCTATTGCTCCATAATTCAAACTTCATTCCATGATTACTCCTATGGTTTCTTCATACTTTAACCACTCAGCTTCATCAAAGTATGATGCTTTAAAATAAATAGTATCACCAACCATACTGAATGGGATTGCAGCCCAAGAGTATGCCAATGCATCTTTAGTGTAACTTGCACCATTTATTACTGGCACTTCAAATCCGTTGAACCACGTTACATAACTTGTATCATAACTAACATATACTAAATCATCAGTTAACCCACGACTTATAACATAACCCAATGTATCACCTACATACCAATAATGTGATGCCACAAATCCAACCTTTTGTATATTTGGATTGTTTGTATTTGCTACAAACTTTGTTCTACTTGTTATGTTATTGTATACTATACCATCACTCAAATCAAAGTGATAGAATCCATTCTCATCCAACGATAGTGATTCACCATATAACTCAAAGTCATATTCTACAGGTTGAGGTTCAAGTTCACAACCTATTAGAAATATACTAACTACTGTTAGAACTATTTTTGTTAGACTCTTTTTTATGTTTAACATTCTGTTTAACCTTACTTTCTTTTTGTAACTTATGTTTAATTTTACTACGAACTTCCTGTTCAGCGTATTGCTCTTCCATCTCATCCCAATCTTCCCAGTTATCTACTTTTGGCATGTCCTTCTCCATTTAGTTGAATATACGAATAAAATCATATACTTGTCAAGCCTTTTTTTCCATTTTTAAGGCTTCGATTGTGTCTATAAATTCTGTTATTGTTAAGTCTACGTTCTGATCTGTTTTGATTGTGATTTCTGATAACATCTCTGGTTTTTCATTTATAATTTTATACAACGCTTTTAATCCCTCACTAGGCCAAAATTTACCAAAGCTCTCTTCACCGATTTCCACATGAGAACCGTTCAATAATAAATAGTAAGTCATAATTTGAAATCGTAACTTTTTAGTGGTTTTGATTTGATTAATTCATTTGTCTTATGTTCTAATGTTTTTATCTCAACTTGAAATATATCATGAGCAAAACTACCTACTTCATCATGTTCTTGTAATATCATAGGCATTTGAGATATAAAGTTTATATTTTCATTTGTAATTTGTGTACCATCAAACCTAACTATCACATCATTCTCTGGTTCAAGAGTAAGTGTATGTATCTTCTCTCTTAAATCATATTCAGTTTTCTCTTGTTCTTCTATTATATATTTATTCACACCAAGCCCTGTTGCATTAGAAGGCCTTTCATTATGTCCTACCCAATCACCATAGATATGACTACACCAGGGTTCTAATGCTCTCAATAGTTCTACATTACAATTAGTTACTACCAATCCAATATCATACTTAGGAAACACTATTGGTTTCATCATGGAATCATGCATTGGTGTAGTTCCCCACTTACGAATAAAATTCCTCATATTCCGACTATTCGAATATTTCCATTCATCACTATCCTTACCGACACCATCTCTGAATCTACTACCACGACTTGTCAAGTGATATACGAAACCATCCCATATTTGTCTGAACTGATATCCATTTAGATAAAACCTATTAAAGATATCTGAATCTTCTCTTGATTGTGGAATGAATAGTTGATCGTGTCCGTTCACATCAAAGTAATCATCTTTGTATAGTGCCCATGGCGCAAACACACCCTCAGTAAAATGTTCTTTTGTGTATAATTCTACATCTTTGTCAAACTTCTCTTCGTCAAACTCTTCGGGTTCAAATCCTAATGGTGATATTATCTTCTCTGGTCCGTCTGGATGTAGTGGTGGTTCTATTCTTGTAGCACTAACTACAGTTCCCTTTTCTAACTTACTTAGTATCTTCTTATCCATATCTTTAGATGGATACATATCAGCATGAAAGAACATAATCACATCGTTAGTTGCTAACTCTTCTGCTAAGTAATCATACAATACAGTCAAACCTAATCTATCTGGCCCTTCATTTCTGTAGATGGATAGGTTCTTGTTCTTCTTCTTTTCTTCAACCATCCACTCCCAAGTCCCATCAGTTGATGCATCATCAGCCATACAAATCTGATGTTCTTGACTACAGTTCTTTCTCAATCCCTCATATGCCCACTTGAGATATTTTAGGTTATCTCTTGATGGGATTATGAAACTAATCTTCTCCATTACAATGCCTCTATTTCTTTTTGTATTTGTTTAGCCCACATATCATGTTCATCTTTGTTAGGATGAATTGGATAATGTTCTCTGAATGTTCTACCGTCTTCTCTTACATTATCTTGAATGTGATACTGAAACGTTCTATCGTAATTAACAAATGATGGAAACAATTCTAAATCAATAGCTTTTTTCCAATGTTGAGGAAACCAACCAGAACCTACATATGCTTTCCAAACCTCTTCATCTGAATGTTTAGCTTTCTTAGGATTAGTTGGTATACCTAATTTACCCTTTAGTGCATTCAATCCAGATTCTAAAAGTCTACTATAACCATAATGACTTTGATTATATGGATCCTCAAAAGCAAAAGACCTAAAGAAGTAATAATCAATATTATTAGACTTTAGGAAGTTCTGTAAAAGTATTACATTATTAAAATAATCTTGGAAAGAACCTAACTCAGACCAATGAAGTTCATAATATGCTTTAGCCATATCTCTATCTTGTTCCTCTTCAGTTGATTTCAAATGGTGATCCTCTTTGATATTCCAATTATTTATTGGTATCCATTTCTGTTGCATAGGACTGTAGAATTCTGGTCTATCTACAGCTCCAGTCCAACCAATTAAAACAAATATATCATCCCATTCACTCTGATGTTCTAACAACCAATGAATTGTTACTCTTGATATTCTAGCATTAGAACCCTTCTTGATTGATAAATTTTGTACTCCATTAAACCCACCACTTGTAGCTAGTGTTGTTGCAAAGTTATCCATTCTTGGATTCTTTAACGTATCTCCATAAACCCAACTACATCCATTTGTTACTAACATCTTCTTATTCATTAGTTTCCTTGATGTATTCTATTATATCTTTTTTAGGAATCCAACCTAACACACTTTCAGCATGAGTTAATGCTCGCTCTTGACATAATGTTTCTCTCATTTCACCTGGCAACTCTTCTATATATTCTTTTGGATACTCACCAAAGGCATCAGCTATTTCATTAATAGAATAGTTTTTACCTCTACCAAATTCAAACTCTTCAAAAACGTATCTTGGATCAAGTTCAAATGCTCTAACTAAACCATCTACTATATCTTCAACATGCGTAAAGTCTCTTCTTTGTTCTCCATCACCTGTAATTGTTAATGGTTTATTATTTTTATATAAATTTTCAAATATACCAAGAACTGTACAATACTCACCCTCTGTAAGTTGGTGTGGTCCGTAAACATTGTAAAATCTACATATCGTAACAGGTAAATCATATATGTTAGAATACATTTCACATAATTGTTCACCTTGCCACTTTGTAAAACTATATGGATTAGAATATAAGTCTCCATGTTTTGATGACGATCCTGCATATACTACAGGAATATTTCCATTCTTTCTAGCCAACTCTAAAATATTCATAGTTCCAACAACATTACTTTGAAAAGATTCTATGGGTGTTTCAAACGATGGTTGTATTCTTGGTAGTGCTGCCAAATGGAATATTACATCATATTCACTATCTCTCCAACTTGGATATGTTGCAACATCTACATATATCCCAAGTGTATGTTTACTTGATATATCATAATCAAAATACTGACAACCCTCTTGGTGGTTTTCTTTTTTACCTGTAGAATAGTTATCAACTGAAACTACACCATGTCCATCTTCTAATAATCTTTTTATTAAATTAGTACCAACAAAGCCGGCACCACCTGTTACTAATGCTCTCATTGTTTACTCCAAAACTTATTCCAACGACTGAGATAGTGTTCCTCTGAATATTCCTCTTCCCACCTAACTCTAGCTAAAGTGGAACATTCATCGTAGAAACCCGGCTCTTCTTTTAGTCTGACTGCTAACTCACGAGCTTTATGTAAATCACCCAAGTCTACAGTCAAATTAGGATGACATATCTCTTGTGTGTCTAATCCTCTATAACCAATACAAGGAATACTATGCCAAGCACAATTCATAGCAAATGTTCCAGCAGCGTGTGTCCTCATTAAATGTATACCTACCTCAAATTGTTTTAGTGTTCCTATCCATTCTTTCCATAACTGATAGTTTAGATAATTTATATCATCTATCTGATTTTCCATCTTTTGTTTTCTACCCATTGATGGTGCATATATCTCACACTCGGGTTGAAATACACTAGCAACCATATACGAATCAAATCCACCATACCAACTAACGAAGTTTCCACCCATGATTACTTTGCCAGTTCCACCTTGACTCTTTGGTGTCATACCATCGGTGATCATCAGACTTCTCATCACAAATACTGGCTTACTTGTAATACCTCTGTAATATTTTTTATCACTTTCATTGTGTGCGAAGATATAATCAGCTTCCATCAAATGATTATGAAAATGAAATTGATGTGTCAATGGATAGTCTTGAAAATACCAATGAGGACCTTCTTGTTGTATTGCTATCTTATCACAATGTTGTTTTAAGGGTTTTAGGTTTATTTCTGGATTAGATTTAGGAACTATAACAATACCCAAGTCATAGTCTTGTTTTAACTTTGGTGCATGAACATTATAATGGTCAGCGTCTAATGCACTCATCCATGCAAACTCTGTTCTCATATTGTTATGATTTGTTCTATCTACTTTACCTTCCCATCCCATTTCTGTAAAATATGCTATTTTCATACTACTGCTCTTCCTTTCATTTCTTCCCAATCCTTATGTTTTCTAATCCAAAGATTGAGATTTCTAACTGCTTCTAATACTACAGTATGTCCACCTAACTTACCTGAAAGACTTATGATTGCTGACAAATCCTTTGGTAAACAATGTCCACCAAATCCTAAATCACCATCAGGACCTGGAACAGCCCAATGTGATTTACCAAGTCTCTCATCATATGTTGCATACTCTACTACTTTATCATAGTCTATCTTCAATGTATCACAAAACATTTTCATCTCATTAGCAAATGAAACTTTAGTTGCTAAGAAACAATTGATGAAATACTTAACCATTTCTGCATACATAGCATTTGTCTTAACGATAGTAGCATGAGGAAATACTTTACTGTAAACTTGTCTCAAGAAACTTGTACCTCTACGAATACCACCTAATATAATTCTACTCTGATTCTTAAAGTCTTCAATGAAATTCATCTCTGTAAGAAACTCTGGATTGAATATAACGTCAACACCCTTATATTTCTTATGTAATCTATCTGTAGTTCCTGGTGGAACTGTAGATTTAATTACTACAGTTGGTTTTGGGATATTAGCTGAGTCAACCCTATCATCTATATCCTTAACCACACTCTCAACTATATCTGTATGACAACTACCATCTTCATTCATTGGTGTTGGAACACATACAAATATAACATTACAAGTTTCAACCAACTCAGTCAAATCACAAGTGCTTTTATCCTCATCGTACTTATCATATGTCTCTAAATCGTAATGTGGTTTGAATCCAACCTTGATTGCAGTTCCCACATAACCTTGTCCTATTATTCCTATTTTCATTCGTCTCTTTCCATTATTTTAGTTAGTGCTTCACCTGTATGTGCTACAGCTGTTGATTCCTCAGAACTTTCCCATTCATCTAACATAGACTTCCCTCTAGCACATTCGTGTATCCAATCTGAATTCAAATAATGTAATCCTAAAAAACAAATCTGATTATAATGAAACAACCTATTGTATTTGTAATTGTTTAAATTTGGAAAGTCATTTCCCCAACTACTCATTTTTTTACCACCTCTGTATTCATATATACCTCTACCATCTTCTTTCTCTCCAACTTTCTTTGGTGCAACATATGCATCGTGTCTTGGTTCAAATCCACCTATCTCCTTAACAGTTTTATATAACATAACCATAAAACTTGGTCTAACACTACAAAGTTTATCAATTGGTTTATCGAATATATGTCTATTCTCAGGTTTAACATAATCAATTAACCTCATTCCATCAAATTCTTTCTTAATACCAATATCTAAAACTTTATTGTAATCATAATTTTCCACAAGATAGTTAGTACCATTTCCTATAATTTTTACCTTTTGCATCCCTTGAGTAGTTTCAACTTCTTCTGCTTCAAGAGATTTCTTACACATTTCAACAAAATCCCAATACTTGACAATCAGATCGTCATGCATAAAAAAGCACACATCATTATCATCTATATCAAGATGATTAATAGCTTGTTCATATGCACCATACTCTTCTCCACCATTTGGGAATACTTTATAATCAAACTTCTCTTTGATTTCATCTATCGGTTCTCTATGACAAGACCAAAACACATGAACCATATCAGGGTTAAGTCTTTGTAATTCGTGTAAACCATCAATTAAGCTTGATTGATTCATATGCCAACCACAAACTATAAATCTAATCATTATATAATTCCTCAAGTTCTGTTATAAAATCATCAACATAACCATCATAACCAAAAAACCTCTCTTGATTAAATAGTATCTTGTCTTCTACTTTTTCAAATATTTTTTTCAACTCTTTCTTTGAAAGTTTTAACAGTCTTTCAACTTGATAATGTACATGCTTTGTTCTTTCTTTCCAAGTTTCCAATTCATCATACGATTCATCAAATACATCATCATAAGTTTTAAATCCCATATCTCTTAAAACTTTTAAAGAATTTTTAAAACCAATTAAAATAAATGGATGACCATAATATAATGGTTTGGTTATCTTTTCACTAAAAAAGGATAATATCTTATCATTATTGCTAGCTTCCCAACCACCACCAGCTTCATTAACTATACTGAAATAAGAATCTTTATGAAAATCCTCTAATCGAAAAACGGATGGTTCATCACTTCTTTGAGTGCCAACTAATTTATTCATAGATATATTATCTATCTTTATTCCTCTACTTAAATCACTCAAATATCCATCATCTTTATATTTTTCAAGTTTATTTATTATATATTGTCTTGGTCTATTTTTAGTTCCATTTAAACAAATAAATTTTTTACTTGGTAATTTTTCTCTATCTCTATATCTCATAAACTCATAAGGATTATTACCTAACCCATCAATTAAATTTTCTCTGTCATGTAAAAAATACCAAGAAAATCCAATACAGTTAATTGGTTTTTCAAAATCAGTCTCCCCAAACCACTCAGTATAATTGTTATGCAAATTTAAATCAGAATTAACAAAAACAATTTTGCTTTCATCTAAATCTAATTCCTTACACATTTCATGTAAATTTCTTATATCAGATTCAAAGGGTAAATATGCTTCATGTTTCATCCAAAAAACCCATAAATTATTGTCATTAACATGCCCACCACTAATTAAACTTCTGTAATAATCTATATCATATTCTACTGGGTTACCAGAATCTAATATAAAAATAGAATTTTTACAAACTCTATCAAAAACTTTTTTAAGTTTAGGTGTTACCCAGTACATTTGATATTCTAATCTTTGTGGATGTTCAAACATTTTCCCACCACTTTACACCGTCTTCTATAATCTTCTCATAATAATATTCTTCTAATCTAATAATTTCACGAAATATTATTTTTTCACTTGGTTTAAGACTCATCTCATTAATATTGTCTGCAAATAAAAAACCACCTTTTATTTTATTACCATAAGTTTTATTTATATTGAGTAGTTGAAGTCTAATATATTTCTTAGTATTCGTATGATCTATAATAATTTTTTGACGATCACGAAGTCTTCGAAAACGGATATCTGAGGGTGGTATTTCTATACCAAAAAGAGCTTTAATTACTTCTGATAAATCTCTTAAAAGTACAAAACGTATCTTACCTGTTCTTTTTGCTTCATTATATTGTCTTACTAATAAGTCATTCGGCCAAGTATGACCATCAAACCACCATTCGTGATTGGAAGATTCATTAAACATTTGTGAGCATATTGAAAAACCAACATCCGTTATATCATTAACTTTTACTTCATTAACATAAGATCCTTCATGTAACTTTTCAAGAAATAATTTAAAATATTTTGATTCTTTTTTATTTATACTTAAAATATGTATTTTACTATCGTCAGCTCCAATAGCATATATATCATTATCTTCAACTATTAAATCCATAAAATCTTGAACTTGTCCTGAAAGAAATCTATTCCAGGGCATTCTAAATGGAACTATAATTGGTAAATCATTATTATAAAATTCAATTTCATATTCTTTTAAATCTCCTATATAATTTCTTAATGTAGTAGAACCTAATTTATTCTGTAATATAAAATTATATTTACCATCACCTAAAACATTATATTTAACCATCATACCATTCCTCATAAGTTCTCTTCATCCAATACTCTGCGTGTCTTTCATTCTTCGGTATAGCATTGAAATGAAATATATAACCTGTATCTTTGTATATTAACTCATCTTTAGACCAATCATTGTGACCTGGTATATGTAACATATTCTTTCTAAATAAATCTGTTAAGTTAAATCTCTCTGGTAGATAGTTTACTTTTATATCGTGTTGTTTTACTAAGAAGTTTACACAAGTCTGTCCTACTCCAGGTATGGGTAATCCATCATACTTTTCTTTGTTTCTGATTTCATACAATCTATCTACATTTTCTAAATAGAACTCTTGTATTGTTTTGAAAAATGATTTGTGTTCCTTGTTAGCTATGATAAAACCTGTATTGAAATACTCCCATACCTTTGGCTTCTCTACATCAGGAAACATATAATGTCCCCATGCATTTATACTTCTTGTAACCCATTCAAAGCAACCATTATTAACTACAGCAGTATATTCGTGGTTAGTTCTTTCAAAGAAGTTAGGACAATCAGGATGAACTATAGTATCTGCATCTATGATTAACACTTGATTATAATCTACATCGTTATGTTCTAATATATCAAACACCCATTCTCTCTGATATATAATTGGAAAGTTATTGTGATCCATAATAGGTTCAGTCCACTCAACTAACTTAACATCGTGTTTATCACACCATGTCTGCCAACTCTTTACTGAGTAATGATAAGGTGTCGACCTACCATTTCCTAAATCAATATTTGGTATAAATACTACATTCTTCATTGAGCTATCCTGTTTAAAACTTTAAACCACTCCTTACATCCTAAACTGTTTGGGTGTCCATCATCTTTCCAATATTTATGTTTGTTTCCTCTTACATACTTTTCAATACTATTTAAATAACTTTGAAAAGAATAATAATTTTTATCTTCTTTCCAACTCTCTACACTATAACGTGTTTTTCCATCAAACTTTGCACGTGATGATAAACGACGAGTATCTCCTATTGCCCATTTATCTAAATCTATCATCGAAAATATTTTTTTATATTTTTCTCTATATTTTTTAGCATATGAACTTAATAAATTATCCAACGAATCAAAAAATACATATTTTATATCATTGTCATTAAAAAATGATTGTAAAAAAATAATTTGTTCTAAATATTTCCTAAACATATCACTTTGATTTAGATAATATTTCATATGATATCTCCAATGTTTAGTATCAGACCAAGCTTGTTTTTCAAGACCCATTCTCATATATTTCTCTTTAAGATTATTATATACTTCAAATCTAACAAAATCAGTCCATCCCACATAAAAAACAGTATCATCAAAATTATCTAATCCTATCTCTGAAACAACTTCTATAATTTTTCTAACCATATTTTCATTACTTGTTCCTGTATCCGCCATGTTAGTATATTTTATAGTATCTAACTGACTCGTTGGATATTGTTTATAACCATGTTCGTGATAAGCATGTGATGGTACAGTAATAGAACTAATATTTTTCACTCTATTGCAAGTACAACCAATATTTTGATATGGATTATCTCCTGATAAAGGATCAGGTTTTTCAGAACAAGTATGATGTTGTATGTAATCATACATATTCCAAACATAACTACAACCACATAAGAAAACTTTTTCCATCAAGCTTGTAATCTTTCTACTAATTTATTAGCTGCTTCAACACAAGTTCCTATCTTACCTGAAAATATAGTATAAACATTGTGAGCTACTTGATTAACAATAGTTGGTCTTGCATCATCTTCATCTCTATATGGTAATACAGTTCTGATAGTAAACATAGAACCAATGTGTTCTAACTTATCGAAGTCTTCAAAGAATTCCATACCAGCTTCTATGAACTTATTTATCTTAGTAACGTGTGGTTCATGAACAATACCAGTATTGATATAAGCAGCAATATATTTATTTAACACCATCGGATAATGTCCTACATTAGTAGAATGTATTGCGTGTTCAACGTGTCCTAAAACGTGATATCCATCTTTATATGGATCGAGACACATAAAAGGTCCATCCATTACAACTACACTTTTATTCTTATATTGTTCTGGCAATTTAACTACAGGCTTCTCAACCACTTCATACTGATATTGTATTGGTTCATCTACTAAATCATTAATCTTTGCATATGCAGCAATCACGATATAATCAAAATCTTTGAAATCTTCTTCTGTAGTCTTCTTACCACGAACTACTTTTACACCAGCACCTTTTATCTTTTGTATAACTTGCACTCTAAGTTTATCACTATCAAATAATTCTTCATTTACTTCAACAGTTAAATCTGTTCCAAGAAATGGTTCACATATATTATAATCTAATCCCATTTCTTTTACAAACTTTATATAATCTTCACTTGATACCAATGAATCACGAGATGATATAGCATAAAAATGATTTACACCATCTCCGTTGACTACACTATCTCCATACTTTCTCTTAAACGATTTCAATCCATCTAAACATTCTTGTGCAGTCTGTTTACTTCTTGGATAGTGGTATCCTCTATGTAACCTGTATTGATTTATATCGGATGCTGCCATTATTAGATGGTTTAACTCTTCGTGCAAAGTTACATTGAAACCTGATGTTGCTAATGCTATACTAGCTGTAGTTCCAAATATCCCACCACCTACTACTAACACTTTTGGATAAAACTCTTTCTTAACTATTTCAGATAGTTTGATTGCGTTTAGTGTCATCTTTCTGTTCAATTCATAATCACCTGCATTTGAAAATACAAACTCAAACATTGTTCTTAGTGGACTATCAGCACTATACGTCATGTCGTGTTTATTAATAGTATGTGTTACTGCTCTACTATTACCATAAGAAAACTCTGCAACTCTACCATCTTCTAATTCTATCTCAAAGTTATTTAAATCACCTGTAATACTTTTTACATCAATATCATCATCACCAACCCACATATAAAAATGGTGGTATGCTAATCTATCAATATAATTTTTATCTTTTTGATTTGGTTTCTTCCAAATAAATTTGTTGGTATCTTCAATTATAAATTCATCTTCTTTTCTCCAACTAAACACATCATCAACGTACAGTTTAACACCAAAGAAATCAGCAAGAGAGAATAATGATTCAGCACTTCGTTTAGTCAAAGTCAATGGTTTTTCACAGAATACGTTCTTTCTTTGACTTAACCAATACTCCACTTGTTCGTTATGTAAATCATTTGGTGTAGATATGATAATCCAATCTGCATCGTTTGGTTCTACGTACTCCACCATATCATTGATATTTTTATCAATAACTGATCCCCAATAACCTTTTCCTATTATGGAAACTTTTACCAACTTACATCCCAATCTTTAAATTCTGATGCTATACAATCTACTTTGTAATCTTTTCTACCACCAACTACTTCCATAATTTTATTTATAGCAGTATTTCTAATACCATTCAATCCATGAGTTAACATAAGATTATCTGAACCCTTTTCACCCTTACGAACTTGTGATTCATTATACCAAATGTGTGCATTCATTTGTGATAGAACAACTATAGCTCTGATAACATCACCTGTCAATTTACCTTTGTGTTCTTTCAATAACATATCTATATCATGAACCATATCACTCATCTCTTTAGCATAGTTCTTTTTGTTCTCTGGTATGAAAACTTCCTTTAACTGATGTATGCTAAGTCTATCTATTAGTTCACCTAATGTTGGTAAGAACTTTCTCTGTTTAGCCATTGTCTTCTCCTAATTTTTTAAATTTGTTTTGATTTTGTCCTAATACATTATCTAAATTATACTGACAAGTTTCGTGATTACTCATCCATTTGCTATTGGATTTTCTCTTTTCCTTGTTAGTCTTCATATCTTTTTCACCCTTTACATATTCTCTTTTTAGTGGATGATTTCTGTTGTGAACCTTTAATAAGTTTCTAATTATAAACTGAACAAATGCAGGTCCCATTATCTGCTGAGTTACATTCTGAAAACCTGTATCTTCACCACACGACCAAACACCATGTGGAACATTACAACCATTTTTAATCAAGTCTGTAGATATAACTAATCCACTACCATCGAATCTTGGATATCTAATCATTCTTAAATCTACTGCTTCAGTCTCATCATTTATTGCATTCATTTCATCTACGTTCATAGTGTACCATATACTTGAAGGATCGTCTTGCCAAGTGTTATGGTGCATTTCGTGATAGGTAGAGTTATCAAACTTAGGATGTTGTAGTATCTTCCAACTGTCATCCCACATCTTTCTAACACCATAAGTTGCAACATACTTGTTTATGTTTTGTGATTCAGCATACTGACTGACTTGTTCTAATGATGGGAATAATTCTCTTGGCATCAAACAATCTGACTCACCCCATATGATTAAGTCATAATCCATACAGTTATTATAGTTCAAGTCTCTACGATAATCACCGATAAAATATGGTTTGTCGTTATCTTCATAATATTCTGTCTCTACTTCTACACCATAAGCTTTTAAGTGTTTTTGTATAGCTATCCACTTATCCACAATCTCATCTTTTCTTGTAGGGTTATCAAACTTCTCAAAATACTCAGATAGATTAAGACAGAAGTGAAACTTAACATTCTCTTTATTGTCTATAACCTCTAATGAATTTACACAACTATCTACGAACTCCCCAACCATATCAATTTCATAGAACATTACGTGTGTTCCGATTATATATTTTTTATTTAATTTCATAGTTCTTTCCAAAGTGTTCCCAATATGCTTGCATCACTTGTGTTCTCATAGTCTTTTCAAATCCATTGAAATGCCACAACCAAGCAGTATCTACAAACATAAAGTAATTCAATATTTCTTTTCTCATCATATGAGTTAGATTCCATCTCTTTGACATCAACTCAAACTCCACATCTCTATTTACCATGTAGTTTACAGGTGTTTGGTCTGAACCTTTCTTTAGTGTCTTGTGTTGTAGATCTAATATGTGTTTTTCATTTGTCTCATAAAATGATGTTATAGTTTTACATAAATCTTTGTGTCCTTTGTTCATCAGTATAATACCACAATTAAAGTAAGTTTCCCAATCAACCTTTGTATCAGGAAACATATGTTGATATCCCTCTATACTCTCTTTCAACCAACCTAAGTTATCATTATCAACACAAGCTCTGAACTTACCATTTGCACACTCTTCAAATATGTTTGGTGCGTTCCAATGTATCATTGTATCTACATCAACCATAAAAATGTTATCGTATTCTACATTATTACTTTCTAATATATCGTGAACATACCATCTCTGCCAAGTAATTTTCATTTCATCAGGGTTTCTTAGTGGTGTATCCATTACCATCAACTCAGCACCTATCCTATTTGCATAATGTCTCCAAGTACTTAAAGATAACTCTTTATAATTGTCTACGTCTGATAAGTGTTTTGATGGTACACAAGGAATGAATATAATATTTTTAGCCAAAGTGTTCTTCACTCTCTACCAATATTTTATCTATTTGGTATTCATCCAATGGTTCTATATAATTTGGATGTGATTTAATATCTTCGGGATGATCGAAATCACAAAACCTTATCCAAGCATGAGTTAAGTTAGGATCTAATGGTGGATTAGGTCTAACTCTTATTCTCTTATACTTAAACTCAGGAACTTTTGACATTGAACTCAAGAAGAAGTTCCAATATTCTGGATTTCTATTTAGTTGTGCAAGTCTCATCTCAGCGTACTTACCAGGTCTGAACCATGCATAATGATAGGTTATCATTTCTAAGTCTTCTAACATAGGATACTTTTGTGTCATAAAATTCAATAACACATCTTTATAATAATCATCAGTTCCATATTTGATAACAAATCTTCTTTGTCTACCTGTCTCAGCTTTGAAGAATGGTTTTAATGTCTTCTCCTCTGCATAGTATTGATTTGCTATGAAGTCAACCCAAATAGTTTTCAACCCTTGATTTGGTTCTAACTTATTACAAGCTTCTTCTATTGTATCAGCATCATCTTCGTGATGAAATACATCTCCCTCATACGGGAATATCAAATCACCCTCTTCTATCTCTATACCAAAATCACTAAAATTACTACAACCATGATAATAGTTAGTTGGTGCATCTGTAGATTGGTAATCCATAGTATTCAACATTATCTTTGTATCTTTGTATTTCTTTTGTGCATCTGAAATAACATCTTGTAGTTCTTCATAATCAAAACCACGTTTACCATCTAAAGTATATTTGTTTACAAAATCATTATCTACGTTAGTAGTACTTTCAGGACCACTTGGAAACATACCCTCATTATATAAGATATAATCAGGATTAATTGATTTAATTATGTTTGGTATCTGTAACTTTACAAGATGTGTATCGTTAAAGATTGGTGCTATTACTATCTTCTTCATTTTTCCAATAGGAATAAATCCCTTTTTCTAATTCATATTCTTTCCAAACAAATCTATCTCTGTTTGGTTGTTTCTGTGCCCATTTCCACATCTTTGCTAATCCATCTTCAAGACTTGTCTTATGTTCAAACCCTAACATTCTTACTGACTTATCCCAAGTGGAATATGCATAATGTGCTTCGTGTCTCATTTCGTGGTAATCGGGTTGTAAGTCTGTTTCTGTAACCTTTAGTAGAGTATCACATGCTTCTTGAATACTGACTTCATGAATACCACCTAAGTTTATTATCTCACCAACACACTCATCCTTTTGACTTGCATTCCAAAATGGAACTAAAGAATCATCTACATAACTAAATGCTCTGACTTGAGAACCATTACCAAATATTGTTGGTGAATAACCATTGATTATTTGCCACATCCAAATACCTAATACATTTCTGTACTTATCCCATATGTTTTGATTTTTACCATAGAAGTTATGTGGTCTAACTATTGTGTAAGGTAGTTTATGTTGTTCGTATGCTACTCTTAAATCTTGTTCAACTGCATACTTTGCTATACCATAAGGATCGATTGGTCGTGGTGTCAACTCTTCTGAAAATGGTGGATTATATATGTTACCATATACTGACATTGAACTTGCAAATACAAATCTCTGAACATCATGTTTGATTGCGTGATTGATTAAATTTGTAGATGCTAATAAATTATTCTGATAGTTGTATTTTCGAATGAATGGACTCAAACCCTCAGCAGCGTATGCTGCAAAGTGATAGATGATATCTATCTTGTGTTCTTCAAAGATACTATCTAAGTTAGCAGTTGATAAATTTTGATAATAACATTTTACTTCACTTGGAATATTCTCTTTGTAACCACCACTTAAATCATCAATACCAATGACATTAAAATCAGTATTCTTTAATATCCAATCTGCTAGTCTTGAACCAAGTAATCCTGCTACTCCTGTTATTAAAACATTCATTTTTTTACCTCAACCATATCCTTAAATAAAATATCTATCTTATTCTTATTGTTAGCTCTACCCTCATTTGATTTTCTTAATCTTTTCTCTTCCATCAGTACAACTTTTAGTCTAGCTCTATCTGATTCACCAATATGAATATCATTGGTTATCAAATCTTCCAACTCTTCTACGATAGAACTTGAATCAAAAGTTCTCTTCTCACCAACGTATTGATATTCACCTGATTCAAAGGATTCTTGTAACAATTGTGATATCTTCTCTTTTATCATATCAATAGCTACTTCTTGATGATGTATCTTCTGTAAGTCTTTCTCTTTCTTGAAGAAATACAACTTAATATTCTCTGTTATCAGTCTATCGAAATATGCTGATAACGTATCTATGTTAGATAGTCTCATTTAATCCTCAAAGTATTTGTTAACCCAATATATAACATAGTCTATGTCTTCATCTGTCATAGCAGGATGACAAGGTAGACTGATTAAAGACTCCCAAATACTATCTGCTACAGGATAATCTCTGTAATTGGACTGTCTTAAAATACCATACTTATGTAATGGTTTAAAATGAACTGAAGTATGAATATTCTTATCAGCTAAATAATCAATTAAACCGTCTCTACTTGCAGTTATACCACCACTCATATCAGGAGCATAACTTCTATATTCTGGCACTCTAGCAATATAATACTGAACTGTATCTGAATGTGGTGGTCTCTTGATTTCACTAAACAATCTTTCATTGTATTGATTTTGAATATGTTGACGTTTATCTAAGTGACCAGGTAGTTTCTTCATTTGTTCTAAACATATAGCTGCCATAATATCAATCATATAATATTTGTAACCAAGAATCTCTACTTGATAATCCCATGCATAACCTGGCTTACCACTTTGACCTTGAGCTCTACTCCAAGTAGAAGATACACCAAACCAAGTCATATCTTTTACTTTACAATATAAGTCATAGTCATCAGTTGTAATCATACCACCATCACCACAAGGCATTGTCTTTACTGCTTGAAATGACCAAACTGCACAATCACCTTTCTTACCAGCTCCCTCTGTATAACAACTATGAGCAGTATCTTCTATAATGAAACCATCATAGAACTCTCTAATCTCATCTATAGGTGCAGGAATACCAGCCATGTTAACTGCTATTAAACAATCTGAATTTCTTTTTAATCTATCTTTAACATCTTGAGGATCAATATTCAAATCCCACTCTTGAACATCAACAATATTAGTTGTACAATCATTCCATAGTGGAATTTGTGCAGTTGCTATAAACGACATAGTAGGATTGATGACATCTATTCCCTTAAATCCCTTAGCTTTCATAACTAAGTCTTGTCCATGTGAAGCCGATGTTACAGCTACTGCATATTTAGCACCAACCATCTCAGCAAACTTTTCTTCAAACTCTGCTACTTTAGGACCTTTTCCCCACCAACCACTTTCAATCACTTCTCTAAGTGCTTGTACTTCTTCTTCTCCACCAAGAGGTCTTAATACAGGTAACATTGTATCTCTAATCTTCATTTTCTTCCTCCTGAAATACTTCAAGCATTAATACATTAGGATCGTGTATCAATATCATACGACCCTCTTTAGTAAAGAACTTAGTAAATTGTCCTTGTTCAATAGTATCTGTATCTATGTTTCTAATTGTTTTTCTATAACCACCCTTAAAGTGTATAATCTGAGTTACGTACTTCCCTTGTTTAGTTACACTTGACTCAAGATTCTTCATAGTCTTTTTCTCTTTTTCTTTAGGTGTTTGAGACCATCCTAATTCACTACCTGATCGAGTAGCTTGTTGTTCAGGAGTACCATATGCACCTTTAAAATACTCCATCATTTTATCAATTTCTTTTTCATCTTCTATTTTTTCAAAAACCGCGTCTGACATCTTAGAATTTTCCAGTGCTATTTTATCAAGTTGTTCCTTTTGATTTTTTGACGGTTTCTCTTCACTCTTTTGTCCAACTCTAAGTCTATCTGGTCTGGTAATCATATTTCTTGAACCTGCCCAATGATGATAAACCAGATTATCATAAATTGCAAAATATAATGGATGTAAATTAACCTTATTAGTTCTTGTCAATGCATAATATTTGTATTTACGTTCTGATAACCATTGTATGACTCCACCCCACCAATTATTATTTTTATCTTGAATAAATTGTCTAAGATAATCAGTTAAATTATCTTCTAATATATGTTTAGCTTCAAACATCATAAACATTGGATGTGGTATATAATACAATGGATCTCTATCCCATTCATGCATTGGTTCTTGTGCTGATATAAATGGATACTCTTTTAACCTTTCAGTTAAAAAATCTGATATAGGTGCTATTGGAAAAGCATCTGAATCTAATAATAATATTTGGTCTGTTGGTTTTAATTCTTGATTCATCACAAGATAATCTATAAGTTTACCCATTGAATGTACCCAATGTTGTGCACCTGGTATAGCACCATCAAACTTATCTTTGTGTTTATCATAAACTACTGTGGTGTCAGTATACTTACCACTCGGAACATCTTTTTCATATTTCCACCCATCTAATCCAGGTTGGTCTCCTAATCTTGCATAAACCTTATATGGTTCTGAAATAAATCTTTCTATTTGTCTTTTTTGTATATCAATCCACTTATCACCTAAATGTAATGTAAGTATATATAACACTAACCAACCTCCTGTATCAAATCAAATCCCCATTGTTCTTGGGTAATCTTGTTAAATGGATAACCTTTATATCCTCTCATTTTGATAAATTCTTCAACACCTCTTTTACCCTCTTCTTTTATCTTCCTATTGTCTTCTAAATTTCTATGTGCTGATTGTTTTAACATATGCATTCTACTGAAATAAAATCTTGGTTCTGCAAAGTTATAACCATGTATATCTACACTATAGTTATAAACCAAATCATCATCATCTTTACAACCAAAGAATCTGAACTTATCACTATTTGGTGGAAATGGATGTATCTCTTTTGGTAACTCTATATTTTGTTCTTCTATCATCTTTCTTAATTTACTACTAAATACTAAATCTAAATCACCATTCTTGTTCTTTCTTGCATCTATACCCATAACTGCTAACATAGCACTATTACAAATTGCATACTCTTCTTTTGGAAAACCCATCACATCCATCAATTCAATATAGTTTACATACCTTAGTGGATTTTCAGCATTTCCTTTAAATATTTCTCGTGATGGCATATAGAATGGTATGTATTCTTTACCATTAAGTAATCTACCAATCATAGCGACTGCTCTATGATATCCATGTTTAAGAAAACCACCAAAAAAATTAACAGGATCATCAATCAAAGATACTTGTATCTCTTCATCCGTCATCATCTCTAAAGAATCATAATATTCCTTAGTCATGTTTTCCCAACCTCTTTGATGATGACCTTCAACTTTTCTTCTAAACTCAGCCCACATACAGTTCCAATACTGATGATTCTTACCAGTTAGTTTCTTTGCTGCCTCTTTCATATTTTTCATATTTGAAAAGTATTTAACTGCTTCTCTTACAGTTTTAATCTTTTTGTCATTATGAATTATTTCTTTACCACCACTACCATGTTGTAATTCCATATCTAAAAAATATTCTAAATTAATAGGTACTGTAAGTAAGAAATTTTGTAGAAATTGTTGATAATTTTTATGTGCCATAAAATCGCTAAAGAATTTTGGTGATTCTAAATAATCTCCATCTACTCTATCACCAGCATTTTCTCTTGTATATGTATTATAATGATGTTGCTTTAAATCATAATACTCTTCAACTGAATATATACCCTCTAAATCTATCAATGTTGGTTTACCCTCAAATTCATATGTATGATATTCACAAAAATCATAAGAAAAATGTTTACTCTCAATAGTTTTCATTTTTATTTTGATTAATATTTCGTCAAAATATGTTTGAGATTTATCTGTAAGTCTAACTAAATTTTGTTTAAGACTATCTTCTTTTGTAAATAATTGCTGACACTCTTTGGTTATGTAACCTCTACAAATATTATTTTCATCATAAATTAATCCAACAAAATTTGGTACGATTGTGCTATCATAGAAACCACTTGCGAATGCAGTTGGTAATGTATTTGCTCTGATATAATCTTCATCCCACACTTTAACAAAGTATTCATCTGTTTGATAGATAGTTCTGTTGTGGTTTTCACTGCCCCAACGACTATCTTTGTGTTTGACTTTTTTGTAACTATTGAATTCTAAATCTTCATATTTGAAAATATCATAAACATCTCCAATCAAAGATTCAAACTCAAATATCTTTGTAAAATTCATTAGTTTCTGACGTTCATCTCTCTGCTAAAGTTTTCATTGTAGAATAAATTCTGCTTTTCTTGTTTTTTTATTGTTTTAGGATGATACAAACTTAACTCTTCGTGTGGTGGTAAGTGTGCATATGTTTTAGATCCAGTTATATATTCGTGAAGTGGTCGTGTCCATCTTATATTCTTATCGTTACGAAATACTCTTGCTTGATAATCAGGATAATTAACCCAACCTTTTTCTGATACTCTCCAACCCCATTTTTGAATGTGTTCTTCTTTCATATCCTCAATTGTATTTACACGTGGTATCCACACCAAATCAACATCATTCATTTCTAATATTTGTTTTATTTGTTGAAGTAATATTTCATTTGGATATTCATCAGCATCTATATGAAAGATATAATCACCTGTTGAGTTTTCTATAACTGAATTCTTTTGTGCTGAAAAATCACCTTCAAGTTTTCTTTGGTAAACCTTAATAACTTTCATATCATCGTGTCCATATTGTTGACACCAACTATCCAAGACAAATCTTACTCCATCATCTTCACCATCAACACAAATAACTATTTCATCTTCAGGATCTGTTTTGTGGATTAATATTTCTAATAACCTGTTTAGTTCATCAGCCTCATTGTGGACTGTGATACCATAACTAATCTTCATCTAATTTACCTAAATATCTTGGTGCAAGTATTTTTCCATAATCATATGCTAAAAGTCTAACTTGACTCATATTTGCCATTTTGTATGTTCTATAAGCCTCATCTACTAATCCTGCAACCTTTGTTAATTTTACATCATAAAATTTAAGTGGATCTCCTCTACGTTCTCCTAATTCCCATTGACTCTCATTTATAGCACCTACGCCAACAATGTTTGCTAATCTCCGTAAATGTTGATCCGAAACCATATCCATACTTAAACCATGAACTTTTCTAACACTTAAACTTCCACCATATGGATAGATTCCTGTAACTATTGCTAAAACTTCTTGGTTTGGTTGAGCATCTCCAGATTTAGCTACTTTTTTATATCTAAATTGTAACATTTGACCTGATTCAATTTTGGTTCTCGCTATAGTCTTACGAGCTGATACTCTTGATTTATGTAAAGCTATAAATCCCACTATTCTTCCTTTTTATTTAAGTCTTGAATTATACCCATATCTTGACATGCTTTGAAAAATTCATGCTTACCATAAGTCTTTGCATTTTCCACATCAAGTCTCTTATCATAATTATCATATAGTCCTCTCATATCTTCAGGTATTTCAACAACTTTTGCATATTTCCAAACATAATTTTTCTTTTGTTCAGCTTTAAATGCTGCTTTATCTTGTGGATCTTCATCGGGATAAATTATACCCCTCTCACCCATATTAATAACACAAGGAAACCAAACAATACCTTTACTTTCATCGTGGTATTGTAAATCTTGAACTAATTGTGGACTGTTATTCATATTATCTACTAATTCAACACTACCAGCCCTATATCTTGTATCACTCATATAACCACAATTGAAACACATAAAACTACTGAAATTTTCTTGCATCTCTTCAAAACAAGAATCAACATCTTTACATACTGGACAAACTATTACTCTTTCCATAAACCTATTTCCTCTCCATGTTTATATAATTTTTCAAACCACAACTTATGTGATTTTTCACTAGGATGACCCCAGTCATTAGAACCACCAAATCTCTCATCTTCTGCTGCAAACATTCCTCTTCCTTTTGGAAATAAAGACTCATACCAACCTTCATCCGAATAATAATTTTTATTATTAAACACTTCGTTAAAAAATCGATGTCCTTTAGACATTTTTTTTAAATTACCCATACTGTTAAAGATTAAATATTTAGAACCATGTTTTTCAAAAAACGATCTAAGTAAAATTATATTTCGTAACGTTTTATCCAAATCTACTTTATTATTTTGTAGATATTTGTAATACATTCTTTGTACTTTTGTTAACAATTGATCTTCAGCACCACGATGTAAATCAAGTTCACTACCTCTGGCGTGTGGATAATCTATATTGTGGTGTTCATAAGGTTGATTATCTTTATATGGTCCTCCGTGCTGACTAGATCCTTGTGCATATCCCTGTAAAAGTTCATCCCAACTTTCATATCTATGTATTGCTGTTATTCCTATTAAAAATAATGTATTCTTTAACTGATTTTCATTTACCACTGACCAATCAATTATCTTTCTTATCGTTCTATCATTACTTGCACCTGATTTAGCTAACTGAACTAACTCTCCATTAAATTTTTTTTTAAATGAATGAACTACACTATTATTTGTTGTATGACAACCAATACCTTCTAAAAAACTACATCCACCACTAACAATATATTTAAACACTATTACATTTTCCTCAACTTAGGTAGTTTGATTACATCTTTTGTTTTTTGTTTTTGTGGTGGTTTAATTGCACCTGTTTGTCCACCGTCAATCTTTTTCAACGTAGGTAATTTAAGACTCACTGCTTGTGGGACATCACCAACAATTCTGTCAATCGTCTCAACAAACTTCTCACCCATTTTAGCTCTTGTAAACTTAGCTTTATTTGTTTTTGCTAATTGATTAAATATAGGTGTATATTTTTTATAATTTAAAAATACATCTTTTAATTTTGTTGAAGCCTTACTGTAATTTACACCAAACCAAGCCATACCATCAACAAACATATTCTTTGGAAATGAGTTTTTAGGAACTTTAACTAAACTACCCTCAAGTGCAGTACTCAAACTTGGTGGTAAAAAATCTAAATGTCCACTCCATGATGAAAATATAATTGGCTTACCTGTTAATGATGCTTCAAGTAATGGTCTACCAAATCCCTCACCATGTGTGAAAGTAACGTGTGCTTTTACTTTAGGATGATTATATAACTCATTCATTTCTTCATCCTCAAAATCACCATGTAATAGATAAATATTCGGATATATCCTTGCATCTACAGTATTTCTAATTGCTTGTATTTTATTTAATATCTCTTCTCTATCTATTACTGAAAACGTAGCACTACTTGTCTTTAGAATCAATGCTGGTCTTTTTTTCTTACCTTTATTCTTAAAAGTTTCTAAAAACGTCTTAATTAACATACCAACATCTTTTCTGTCTTGAGTAAGATTTCCAGCTAACCAATGTCCTGTAAATAAAAAACAAAATGGTTCTCTGATTTTTTTAAACTCTTCAACTAAATCTTCACTAAACTTGTTTGTCTTACCATATATTTTTTCATCATAACCCTCAAATAAAACTTCAATTGGTTTATTAACACCATGAACACCAACTACTTCTTTACCCTGTTTTTCCTCATATTTTGTTTGTTCAATCATTTCTTTTACAAACTCTGCAGGTACTATGTTCAAATCCATTCTATTCAAACCATCAATCCAATCTTTTGGAATTGCTGTTGCTTCTAATCCTGCAGTAATACCGATATTCTTTTTACCAATTTGTTGAAACTCATTTGGTACTGTAACTTGAATGTGTAAATCAGGTTGTTTTTCTAACTTACCATCATATATCATTCTATCTAATATAAGTTTGTGATCAGGATTTTTTTCATTTAACGCATTCATTGGTGTATTTCCCCAACGAAGTGATGCTATTCTTAAATCATATTTGTCAGATTTTATTAACTCTAAAGCTAAATCTCTTGCGTGAGCTCCGTAACCACTTCTTGTAGCTACTGGACCTTGAAACAAAATAAAAGGTTTCGTCATTATAACTCCTATGCCTTAAATAAGGTGTATCGTTTTCTTGGTGTCCACTTTTCGAATGCAGTGTCCATATCTTTGATAAATCGTTTGCTCATATTTTCTGCTGTCATACCTATCTCTTCTGTCTGAACAAACTCAACTCCTTTTTCACCACACTCTTTTCTCTTCTCTTCACCCATGTCATAAAAATGCTTTAATCCCTCTGCAGCATCTTCATAACTTGGTCTGTCATCAAAGATATATGGTGTTGGTGGTGAACCTTGTAATGAAATGTTAGAGGGAAATACTGGGAACGCCCATTCACCGCACTCCTTATATTTCCCTCTATGATTGGATTGAAACTCATCATTGTAATCATCTACCGTTAAATATAAACCGTCATCTTTCTTAAAACCACATTGATCTTGTAAACCACCTGTAACGTTAACTACAATTGGTTTGCCACACATCAATGATTCGCAAGTTCCTAATCCAAAGCCCTCATTGGATGCTATGTTGATTGTAACATCTGCTATATTATACATCCAACACATTTGATTATTGTCTAACTTTTCATCTGAAAAAATCACATTCATCCAATCTGGCAATAATTTTTTTACTACTTCTGGCAAATCAGTTCCATTCTCATCAACTTTTTGTGTATGCATCACTAATGCAAAATTCTGTGCTTTTTCTTTACCGACAGATTCACAAAATGTTTTAAATGCCATTATAACATCACCAGGTAATTTTCTACGAATATTTCTGTTGTTCCAAAAAATTACAAAATCATATTTTTTACCACCAAATATATGTCTTCTGTACTTTTGAACTTTATCATAATCCTTATGTAAAGTGTCTATTGGAAAAAATGTCTTATGATTTATACCATGTGGAATATAAGTGTTATCCCAATCAGTTCTTGGTTTATTCTGACATACATTATCTACAATATTAACTGTTTGTCGTGATATATTCATAATCAAATCACAACTTTCATAAAAAGGTTCGTTCCAATGTGGATAAGGTAAATCATCCCAAATATTGTAATAAAAAATAGGAATATTTTGTCTTATTTCATGTTCCATTTGATACAACCAATTCCAAAATCTTGGATCGGTGTAGTGTAAAATTGCATCAGGTTTTTCCATTCCCATAACACTTCTCAATACTTCATCATTACCATAACCACTTATTGGATATATCTTTAGATATGCATCTTCTACATTTTGCTCTTTTTGAACCGACTCTGATATATCTACAACATTTCCCTCTTCAGGATGATTAATTGCTCCCCCTAATTGAACCCAATCATATTTATCTATTGTACCAAGAACAAATTCTCTTGACATTGTACCGACACCACTTGACATTCTCAAGTCGTCTGACAGTAACATTATTTTTTTCTTCTTTGCCATCCTAATACCTACTACCACTTTGTGTTAAGTTGCTGTAGGTCATTATTTTTTCTTGAAATTTCAAATCCGTACAATATAAATCCATTGAACGATTGACTAATTTTTGAAGAGTAAATTCCTCTTCAATGCTTAATCCTTTGAATTTCTTATATAGATCGGTTAATACTTTAACCGATGTTAGTTTACTTTCCATATGTAACTCCATTCATATATATATAAATATAAATATATCAAGAAATAAACACAACTTTTTTGCCATGTCTTTTGGCATGACCAACTGCGTTTTCTGTTCCTGATGTTATCTCTCCATCTTTAACAAAAGCAACAACTCCATCTGAATATTTGATAATAGCTTCATTTCTGATAAAGAAATGTTTAACATTGTATTCTTTACCATATTTAAATTGATTTTCTATACAGTAAGAATTGTGTGGTTCGTGATATGGTGGAAATTCGGTATATTTTATACCAAAGTCAAGTGCATATTCTTTTGCATAATAATCTGCACCAAACTTAGCTCCACCACTAACAACTTCGATTAAATCGCCATGTTCTTTTTTTAGTTTGTAAACAAACTCTTTAATCTTTAATTTATTAGTATATGTTCTTGAACCAATTATTGCTATCTTGATTGTCTCGATATTTCTGTTGTCTTTCTTTGGTTAACACTTAAAATAAAATTAGATATTTTTATATAATCATCTAATCCTTTTGGTATCAATTCTCCGACTTGAGTTTTGTAGGTATATCTACTTCTGATAAAACTATCAGAGCTTGGTAGTGGATTATTAGGATCTTCTACTTCAAACAAAACATAATCATTGACATTTATGTTTTCTTTTGGTTTAAATGAAACCCTATGTTTAAAAGCATCTTCGTGTCTTTTTGAGAATTCTACTACATTTTTTGCATTGATAATGTCAGAATCCATCCAAAATTTTAATGTCCAAGAAGAAGTAATCTTAGAATAACACTCTTTTATTTTATCTACAACTATTTGTTCAGAATCTTGTTCCATAAATAGATGTAATGGTAATCTTAGACTTATGTTAAATCTTTCGTACATATTTATTTGACTCCTGCATCACAATATTCAGTTTGATTAAACTCACAGAAACGACAGTTCTTTTTTGAAGCTTCTTTCCTATAAATATGTTCTTGGTTATACTTTCCATCAACAAAACATTCATCAATGAAACTCTGTATATTATTAGTAACTTTATTAATACTTGGTGTTCCATTTGCTGGTGTGAATGTCTGAACTCTTCTTTGTGGCCAGTCTACTTTGTCATATAATTTACGTTTTACAATAAAATATTCTACGTCTATCTTATCTAATGGTATATCGTGTTGAGCACCATAGAATTGTTTGTATAATAATAATTGGTCTGTCTTAGTCTTGTCAGCTTTAGCCCACTTATTCCAACCCATCGTAGAAGTCTTAATATCTATAATCTTATACTTTTCTCTTACAGTATCATACATTAGAACATCAATATAACCAACAAACTTAATCTTGTTTGGTAAATCATATTCAATAGGAACTTCTATACCAACTAACTCATAACCTTTCTTATTGAAATACATACCACGTTTCTTAACAAACCACTCTATTATAGCTAAACCATGCTCATAGAACTCTTGCATCTCCTCTTGAGATGATACTTCTTCACCATGTAAATCTTCTACTATCTCTTTGTAGTATTTTTTCATTCTATGTAATAACATACTTGCTAATGGTAATGAATCTGCCATCTTAATAGTATCATTATACATTACAGTTAAATATGTCTGTAATACATCATGCATAGCAGAACCAAACAAGGTATGTATGTTACCCTTGAATGTTCTTAACTCATCTATATAATTTAGTTTCCACTTATGTGGACATACAGCCCATTGTGAATATTGACTGTAACTAATCTTTTTCATATCTAAATATACAACTTTTTTTCATTATAAGTCAAGCCTTTTTTAATCTTTCTATCTTCTTTTTAATACCTTTATTCAAGTAATAAACATATCTGTTTTTACTCTTCCTTTTTCTGAAAAATACATCAGGATCCTTAGCTTCCCATCTTGCACGAATTCTTCTACTATATGGTTTGATTGGTTGACTTAGAGACCTACTATGATATTCCTTACCATCTACCATCAAAACTCTACCTGCACCAGTTTCACCAATAAACTCAAAATTACTAGCTCTATAAATAACTCCTGTATGCCCATGTTCTTTATCTGCAAATGAAATTATAACTTCATAATTTGTATTTTGTTTTAACCATCTTATAGTTTTACCTATGAAAAAACTTTCTGCATTCTTTGGTGTATCATCAATACAAACTAATCTTCTTAATTCTACACATCTATCTGGATTTATGGGATTGTATGCTTTTGCAGTATTTGGCATAGATGGTATGGCATACATCATAGCACCTACCATTTTTGGAATACCAAAATGACCTGGAGCAAATAATGCAAAACACTCCAAACCTTGTATTCCATTGGTGTTATGACTATAGTGATGTTTATGTATAAACTCTTGTATAGCCATACGAGGAACTACCTCAACTGTATAGTCTTTAAAATCAGGCAATTGTTCTTATGTCTGTACCGTCTGATTCGAAATACAAACCAACTGATTTAAGTTGTTTTGTTTCTACACCATATTTTTGTAACATATCTGATAGTTCCATCTGACCAGCTTCAGTTAGCATATACATTTCAATAGCATCAACTGCTTCTCTAACACTAACCTCTAAGTCATTACGAACTACATTTATCATCCATTGTGGGTGATCCATATTTTTCTTCTTCTTTCCCTTGATGTACCTCAAGTAGTAATTTCCTTTTGGAATGATATCCATATACGTTTTGTATATCAATTCAGGCTTCAAATTATATTTCTGAACCTCATTCACTATGGGTAGGAAATCTGATCTCATTGATAAGAATCGGTTTACAAGAAATGTAGACCAACCCTTTTTATCTTCATCAGAAAGTGATTCCCAAAATCCTCTCTTTTGATATTTTGTGATTTGATTTAAATAATCAAATACACCTTTTCGTTTAACTGTCTGTTTCTTCTTCGCCAAGTTCTTTACCTGTAATATCAGTTCCTTCAAGTAGTTTTGCTGGAACGTGTCCACAATTACCACAACTATAGACCTGAATAGGTACTATTCCCTCTTGTCCATTTGGAGACATAAGTGCTGATATTTTCTTCAAGACAAACGATGTGATGAACAAATAATTTGTACATTTTTCACATTGTAAAGTCTCTGCTTGTCCTAAATCAACTTTAACTTGCTGTTTTGGTTTTTGTATTCTACCTTTTGGGTGCATACTCATTTTATTCTTCCTCCTTTATAAATGAGCAATCTTTACTCATTATTTCATATTTATCTTGCCAATTTTCTTCTTTGACTATCTTTCTAAAATTTTTGACATAAGTAGAATCACTTTCAAATTCATATACCTCAACCCAAGCTGGTGTAACTATTCCCTCATTACAAGGATATGGATTTAAATGGTTAACAGTTTCAAAAGTAATAATTGTAAACAACATAAAATACAAAGAATGAAATAATTCTACAATACTTTCTGGTGAAGTCATTTTATTACTCCTAATAATTCAATTAACATAGCCATAAAGTTTATTTCTTTATCGACAACTTGCATATCGGACTGTTCATATCTGGCTAATATCAATATAACAGCTGCCATATTACCCTCTGCAAATTCATCCACATTATCATACAATAATCTGAAACAATCTGAATAATCTCTGATAGCATTATCAGCAAGTAGTTGTCGTAAGTTTGCGAAAGCAGTTTTCTTATCTTGTGTTTTAAGAATATCTAATACTTTCAGTTTATAATCATTCTGTATGGTTGCTTGTCTATCCATAACAACCTTATTATCAACAACACTTCTTTGAGTTGCATTGATAATCTTTCTAACATCAGGATAACTACTATCAATCAAAACTTTTAAGTCTTCATTACCATAAGTTATCTTTTCCTTATCCATAACCTTAGTAAGATGAAGAGCTACATCTTTCTTACTTGGTGGTATAATCTCAAATACTTGACAACGACTTTGTATTGGATCGATTATTCTTTCTACAAAGTTACAAGTCAATATAAATCTACAATGTTTACTAAAAGTCTCCATAAGATTACGTAAAGCCGCTTGTGCGTTAGGTGTAATATAATCACACTCATCTAAGACAATCACTTTCATATCTTTGAAACCAATCGTAGATGCGAATTGTCTCACCTTATTACGAACTGTATCTACACTATTCTCATCAGATGCGTTAATATATAGATAATCACACTCAATATTCTTGACAATCAATTTAGCAAGTGTGGTTTTACCTGTACCAGCTCTACCAAACAAAAGTAAATGTGGAACATCATTTGATTTGATATACCTTTCTACCTTTGCTTTTAAATGTTCATTACCAACATAGTTTTCTAACCTTGTCGGTCTGTATTTTTCTACCCATAAAGAATGTTCAGCCATCTATTATTTCCTTTACTTGTTTTAGTTCTTTAATTCTATAACTTGATTTAGTGTGTTGGTTATAGATGTGATCCATAAGTATATATCCCTCTTGCATACCACGACCTCTAACCCAATTATCAAAGTTTTCTGGTGAATCATCTACAAGATAATCTACAGGAGTTCTCCATTTATGTCTACCTCTTGTAAAGTATACAGTATCAAAATTTAACCCATACTTACCTAACCAAGACAAAGTGTAATGTCTTATATGTGGTTGTTGTGATGTTACACAAACAAGACTATGACCTTTTTCATCAGCCCAATCAAATAAGTCATACATTTGTTCTATAGCACCATATATTGGAATACCATTACCCATAATCTCTTCAGCGTGATTATGTCGATATATCTGTTTTATATCATCGTGAGAACAATTGAAATCGTTTTTAAAATTCCAATTTTCTATTCTCACAAAATCTTTTTTAAGGTATTGAGGATACTGTTTACGAACCACTTTAATAAGTCCATCACAAAAATCCCTCAACACTCCATCTACATCAATTCCTATTACCATAAGGCTTATATTTCTCCAATTTAATATACCAGAATATACGAATAAAAACCAGTATAAGTCAAGCTATTTATTCACAAGTTGTATTAAAATTATTGTAAATGCCAAAACTAAGCAAATACCTGTCTTCCAATTAGGTATCTCACCTAATATACCCCAAGTCATTACTGCAAATATCAAGTTACCAAGACCAAATCCTATTAATCTAATATTCCACACATAACCAAAGTGTTCATATGAAAGTCGTGTTGAATAATAAAACAGATAACTTATAGGTAATCCTGCTAATATTATCCACCATTGAGATTTCATAAAATCCCACTTAAATTGCCCATTCATGTGAAAAAATGCTATTATATGTCCTAAAATACTAAGACAAAGTGCTCCAACTAATTTACTCATTATGATTATCCTCCACTTTTTGTCAAAGTAAATCTTAAATTTTCTCTAATATATTTTTGTTTCTTAACTTCATTAACTCTATGCTCTAAATCATTTTTAGTTAACTCCAAAATAACACAAGTTCCAAGTGATGTTGGTGCTGTAATTAATTCATTTTCAGTTGTTTTTACAACTATTTCTCCACCACTAGTCTCATATTCTTCTTCATCCATATAAATCAAAATAGTACAAATTGAAGTAGCTTTGTTTACACCACCTACATTAATATACCCACCATCTTTATGAAATCCAAACCTACAACCTCTATCATACATCAAATAATTATTTTCACTTATTCCTGGAAATTTTATGTCTTTATAAAAAAAATTAACAGTTTCTTGTAATTCTTTATTCAGATAATTCAAACAAGAAGAAGTGTTTAATTCCTCATCTTTTTCAATAGTATACCACATTTGAGATATATCATGACCAGCTTTCATTACTGATTGCCTTAATTTTTTAAGTTCTCTTAAATCTCCAGATGCTTTCATTCCATTAATACATAATTCACCTGCAACTGCACGTGTGTATTTTTTATATAACAATGATTTATAGTCTAATTCATTTTTAAATGATAATAATTCTTTTTTGAAATCATCACTTGCTTCAAATACCAAATAACCATTGTCAAACAATTGTTTTTTATCATTATTATTTAAATTTTGTATCAACTACAATCTCCTCTACAGGTGGAACATATTGTTCTGGATCTGTAGGATATGGTTTAGATTCATATTTTAAGTTCTTCATAAATTTTTTATTTTCTTTTTTATTTCCTATGAAATAAATGTAACGATGTTTTTCAGGTTCTTTTCTTCTCCAAAATGTGTGTCCTATAGCTGCTTTCAACTTATCTACATTATGACTTCCCCAAGTAGCTGATACAGTTCTACTATGTATCCACTCATATGGATTAGTCAACGATATCGAATGATTTGGCATCAAATTCAATCCTGCACCTTGATATAACCAATTGGTAGCTTTGTAAATACCACCCAAATGTAATCTATCAGGATCTGCATAACTGATTAGTACCTTAACATCCTCATCATACTTTTTCAACCACTTGAATGATTGTGATATAGAATAAGATTCTATATTCTTTCCATAACCATCATGTATGAATAATCTTGTCAACTCCAAAATATTCTTTGTCTGCAAGATATTTTCATCTTTAAAAATAGAACCCATTACTGATCTTCCTACAGGATAGCCATAAGTCATACAACCAACAAGTTTTTCTTCACTCATATCCTTAAAAAAAGGATGTGGATTATCTGACTTGTGAAATATACCTATGGCATATCTACAAGAAGAAAATTTATGAGAATAATGATTTTTTTCTATTATTCTCTTAGCAGTTTTTTTATCTATTTCCTGCAGATAAACTTTTGATTTATCTACATAGTTTTCCATTAGTCTACAGTAGTTTTAGCTACCAACACGTAACTTGAATCGAAATCATCCACCTTAAAACTGACTTTAGCCAAACCTTGACTTGAAACATAAAGAGTTGCTGATTCACAATCTTTATTTGCAGTTAGAACTTCTTTGAAAGTATCTGCATCAAAAAAGATAGCATCATCAAGAGAAGACATTTTTTTGGCTTCTACAGGAATAGTTACCTTGTTTGATTGAGTAGTTGAACTATAACCAATAACAACCTTTGCTTCTACACCATCTGATAAGACTGCGAAAGTAGAAACATCACTTAAAGCGCCTTTACCTGATATAAAAGAACTGATGAATGGTTTATCTAATTTTAATTCTAAATCAAAATCAGGAACATTCGTCAAATCTGGCTTCTTGGAAACCACATCAAGACGGGCTAACCCATAATTAACTTTAGTGTTATTGCTTTTTTGTTTGATGACCAATTGAGACACTACATCACCAACTTCATTAGCTTCAACAACCAACTCACCATCTACGACATTAAGTAACTTGATTAAGTCTTGAATCTCATAGAGACCCATTTCATAATCACCGAAACCATTCTTAGCCAGAACAATATCACCAACACAACTCTTTGCTGAATTGATGAATGAACAACTAAGTGTGTCCTTTGTTGAAACTACAGGTGCAGATTGTGTCTGACCACCCAAGTAAAACCTGTTGACAAATCCCATCAACGTTTGTTTATCCATTTTGTAACTCCTTTATATACATATATATATAAGTATCATGTTATTTCTCCAAATTAAAAGAATTTATTAAAACCAAAATCATCATTTGGTTCTTCCCATTTTAATGCTTCATACAACATCTTGACTTTCTTAGCAAGTGCTTGTTTGTAAATCTTATCTGTATCAATATATTGTTTTATGTAATTTAATACTTGTGGTGGATCCTCATGTCCTTTATAACATATAGTGTCAAACTTAAATGGATTATCTTTTAAATAAGTCCACTTAATCTTTTCACCATTACCAACTGATGGGTATTTCCTATTCAATTTATTAATCAACAAAAAGTTATTGTAATTGATTGCTGATTTAACATGAACTGGAGCTCCCTTTTTAGCAATAAGAATACCCTCACCCATCGATATAAATTTCTTTACATTTTTAACTGAAGTTGGCATAGCAATTGTATCATATTTTTTCAGTTTCATAGATTTCTTAAAGTTAAGAATGTATTCACTAATCTTTTCGTTAGGAACATCTGCTAATATATCTTCCAATACCTTAGTTAAACACTCTTTAAATGCTACAGGAAAACTTGAACGAACAATATCCAAACCTTTTACATGAAGTTTATTTACCTTAACACCATTATCATTAATAATCTTCATACCATATCGTTTCTTTGTAACAAATAATCCACTTTTAGCAATTAATTCCTGCTTAATCTCAAACCTATGTTCATTTACATTACAAAACTTTTGAGCGAATAGATCATATGAATCATTAAGATACTTTTGAACATCCGATGCAATCTCTAAGATTTTATTTGTCATCAGAGTTTCATCTTTAATATCTATGTGTGGATATTTCTTCTCAATGATAGGAATAGCAGAATAGAAAACTGAATCTGTATCAATGTAAATACAATAATCTTCTTTGTCATCTAATGTAGAATTATAATAATGATTAGACATTCTCTTGGTATATTTAATCAATTCTACACCCGTTGTTGTGGTTGCTTCTGCATTATCCAAATCATAAAAACGAAATATAGGTAATCCCAACACACCATACAATGAGTTTAGAACAACCTTTTGAATGTATTGTCGTCTATCAAAGTATGAATATTTCTCTTTATCACCCTCATCAGCAAACTTCTTAGCTAACTTTCTAAACTGAACTCTATCGTCAAACCACTTTTCTAACAATGTCGGTATAAGACCTTTTCTATCTTGTGTGTATAATACACCATTAGAAGATATGGATACATTATTGTCTTTCAAAAAGTTTTGAAACTCACCTGTAGTTAGTTTAGCACTCTCTTTACCATTCTTATCTTTAATAGTATATGTTCTGTCAACACCTTTGAGAAATGGTTCTACATCCCAGCTATCTAACTTACCTAATTTAGTTTCAGGAGATATATTCAAACTCATAATAATAGATGGATACATACTTGTAATATCCAAGTCATACACCCATTCGTGTTTACCTTTTTGTGGATCCTGTACATATGCACCTGCAAACTTATCATTACCACCCATCAAATCTCTGTTTGCTCTAACTTTATTTGGTGCTACAATACCAACCTTTTTAAGATAAACAAGAATAGCACCCTCAAGAAATCTTGATGAGTAATAAACATCTTCATAAGGAACGTGTCCCAAATGACATATAGCTCTAGCAATACCAATAAAATCTAACTTTGCATCAAGTTTCTCAAGAATAATAACGTCATTTATATTATATTCTACAAATTTGTTTCTATCACCATCATATAAATCATTAAGTGTTCCGTCATAAGCTACTTTTTTCAATCCAACTTCTAACTCACCAACATCATCTAAACGATATGAAGACCTTTCACCAAATGTAAGTTTCTTATATAATTCAAGATAATCAAGTGAAGATACACCTGCAATCTTGTATGTTCCCCTATGTTTTTGAAATTCTACTATACCAATTGGTGAAAGACAATTAGCAGCTTCTTGTCCTAATAATCTTATAGTTCTATTATATAGATATGGAACGTCAAATCTATCACTATTCCAACCACTAATGATTGTTGGTGATATCTCAAGATATTTTGTATAGAATGCTTTTAGTAAATCTCTTTCATCTTTGAACTTAATGACAGTTGTTTCACCAAACTGATTTGCACTAACCTTATTCTCTACATCAAGAACATAACAATAGTATTGTCTTGTTAGTGCATCATAAAATGCGATAGATGTAATTGTATTTTCAGCTTTATTTACATCAGGAAAACCTTGTGTAACTTCAACCTCAATATCAAAGAACATAACACGATGACCCTCAGATACCTCATCTGAATCTGTATATTTGTCAACCAAAAACCTAATTTCTGGTGCAACATCCGATTCAAAAGGTGTATCAGTTTCATCTATTCTACTGATAGGTAATTTACGTAACTTATCACCATATAATGATGTGTGAGTTCCCTTACCATCTTTTACATAGGCGTATTGACTGAATGGATGAACTGAATAACCAGTCTTGTCATCCCATATATGGATTCTTCGTCTCTTAAACTGATAAAAGATGTTTTGATACATTTAGGTTGTAATTTCCCTATTTTCTATGTTAGAATATACGAATAAAAAGGTATACTTGTCAAGCTTTATTTTATTTCTTCGCCTGGTATTTCACAAGTGTCATTATTACAGAATTTGTCTATTTCTGCTTCTTCGTTTTTGATGACACCAAATGTTAAGTTTTTAAGTTTCTTTACTTGTTTGTTGTATTCTTTTTCATTAATAGATTCATATGGCATCTGTTTGTAAGCACCATAATCATGTCTTGGTAATAAAGAAATACCTTTTAAGTGATATTGAAAGTAATTTAAAGCAGGTGCTATTTCATTAGCTTCTGTTTCAGGATCGAACGTTACTGTACAACTTACTTGGTTATCTGCCCAATGTCGTTGCATAAATGCTGCTAAACTGAATTGTTCCCAAATAGATAATTCAGCTGCAGTTCTAATGCCCTCTCCGACATCAACTGGAACTTCTACAACCATTGTTGTATCTTCCGAACCAAATGCAGGTTCTAACTTATATCCTGCTTTTTTCAAAGGTTCTAATAACTCTGAATGATTTGAAAGTCTTACTCTCCTAATATAGAACCTACTTTCGGGATAATGTAAGCCTGGAGTAGCACCAGCCAATAATGAGACTGTACCACTTGGTTTAACTGAAGTAGTTTTGATGGAACGTGGTATTGCAAACCAATCTGAATACATTTTATCCCACTCTTGTATTGTATCATATCCATTCTCCAACCAATTTTTAAACTCATCTAATCCACGATTAGTAACAAACTGAGCAACACCACTTACTGAACATCCAATTCTACGATTTCTTAACATAACTCTGTTAGTATCTGACCAATGTGTTCTACCAAGTGTTACCGATTTGGCATACAGATAAGCATATTTAAGTGTCCTCTGATAATCCTCTAACGAATCGTGATTATTTGGAAATGTCTCTACTAAACAACATAACTCATATGATTCAAGTGATTGTTCAAGACAAGGATTACCACCAGCTACTCTATGATCTTTATTATCACCACCATTCTTCATTCTTGAGTAGTGTCTCATATTTTCTAACCAAGCAAAACCTGGCTCACCATTATCTACAATACGTTTTGCTGCTTCTGTATAATCCATACCAAGTTCTGCAAAGATAGAGTTGTTAGATGTCCACCCATACATTTCTCTATGTGGATTTACCTTATAATTTTTCAAATCTAAGTATTCTTCTGAGTTTGGATCACCAAAAACTATTTCAGCAGTTCTACGAACATTTCCCGCTACAACACATTTACCTATAAGATTCATTATGTCTACGATCGTAGTTACTGTAATTGGTTCACTTGAATTACCCTCTAATACTTTTCTGATATCATCGTGAACTTCTTTCAATGGTTCAGGACCACTTGAGACACCACCAAAACCTTTGATTGGTTCTCCTGCTATTCTTATTTTACTATAATCAAAATCTATAGCTGATGTACCATGAAAGTAACTTTCTAATAATAGTCTAAGTGATTCTACCCAACCCTCTCTTGTATCGGGTATTTCGAATACTTCTTTATTTCTACTCTTATTTATACCCTTTACTACTATTTCACCAGCACCTTTAGTGTCAAAGCCGACACCAACACCTAACATAGAGGCATCCATAAGGAAACAGAATGGTTTTGAATAGTCTTCTTTAAGTGTGGAAGTAGATACGAATGCACAATTGTTTAGTGCTGCATATAACCCTTTATCTTCGGTGATTGGTGTTCCCATAGCCCATAAACCACGACCAGGTGGTAGGAACTTCATATTAAAAATTCTGTCGTACATTTCTTGTGCTGATTTTTGAGCTTGCCATGCATTCCAACCCAACTGATAGTTGTCGATATGGTTTTTTTGCATAGAGTAAGTTCCCTCTACAACTCGCTGAACTGTTTCCCACCACCTTTCGTTCTTACCATCGTCTTTAATGCGAGAATAAGTCCTCATATAAACCAATTCTCCTAATCCATTAAAACCGAAAGGTGCTTTCTTTCTCTTATACTTATTGACGAAATTTTCCGATAACTTAAACTTTTCCATCTACTTTCTGGCTCCTCCTATTTCCTATAAACTTTATACAATGATAACTATAATATATATCAGATTAAAAACAAACTATTTAAAATTTTTATGATATTTAAATAATTTTTTCTTTTTAGTTTTATTCGAAGCCCTCGACTTCACTATTTTTCATATCATTATACTTACTTGCCAATAATTTTCTCTTAAATTCTTCACTATTATCCATCTTACCTTGTTGTTCTTTACCTGGTGCAGTTGTGGATTCATAGATTTCTATCTTACCAAGATTGGTATTCATACTCATTGGATAAGTTATACCATCAATACCAAATCTATTCTTAATGATATGACATCTTGCAGTATGACTTAACTTATCTTCAGCTTTTCTACTGATACTCAATACAAAATCAGCTATCATGATCTTACTATATGCCTCTGCAATCTTTGTTGCTTCTATCACCTCTTCTTCTAACGCTGAACGATTTGCTTGTGATGCAGTCCATATTGGAACTTTAAACTCACCAGCTAATCCTCTCAAATCTTCATATACAGCACCTAACTGATGTCTTACCTCTCTCATACCACTATTATCTCTCAAGATATCAGCGTAATCAACAATAACCATATCAGGTTTTATATTCTTTAGTTCTAATTGTTTTAGATGTGCTGAAAGTGTATTGACAGTTGCTGCTCTTGTTGGGTAGTATTTAATAATCATCTTACCCTCAATAGAGTCGATGATTTTCTTCACTTCATCTTTTTGAAACTTAATATTTTGTGTAGTTATACCACTAAAAACAGTATCATATCTCAAACCAACATATGTTTCATTCAATTCTAATGTATAATGAACTACAGTAAATCCTCTTTTCAAAGCACCTGCAGCGATACTCTGAAGTAACCAAGTCTTACCAACACCTGCTGGCGCAACTACAACACCTAACTCACCCTCACCAAGACCACCATCCATAATCTCATTTGTGATATCCCAAGGCGTTTTTATCGTAACTCTTGTAGACTTAGTTAATCTCTCTTCAATACCCACATTATAATCATGACCGATATCTACAGCAGTTCCAGCTTTCATAGCTGTATCTATAACTGTTTTTATACCATCATAGTTTTGATTTTCTAATAGAGTTACAGATTCCATAATAGCAGATTTTAAAACCTGATTTTTACAGAAATCTAATGTTTTTTCTTGAACAAATTGTAGATCATTTGCTTCTCTATGTCTCCAAGCATCTTTAAGTGCTTCTATAACAGATATTTTTAGTACATCATTCTCAACATCATCAACTGCTATCTTAATAGCTTCCAATGTAGGTGTAGTTTTATATTTTAGAAAATACTTATTTATTTCTTGAACTAACCATTTATTTGAATCCGATTCAAAATACTCTGGCTGAAGAACTTCCATAATAGTCTGTAGGAATGTAGAATCAATTAAACATGATGCTATAACTTTAGATTGGAATGATGTTCCAAATTCAACTAAAGAGCTATTGTTCTCCATATATGTCTTTCGTAAGTTGTGTTTTGGATAAATTTAATTTCTTCTGTCTATACTTATCTTTCATCTTCTTCAAAATGGTATCTTTATTTCTGTAGTAGTAATCCATTTGCCATTTTCTCTGAGCTTCTTTCTTCTCTTTTGCTGTAAAATACATTTTTTTTCTACCCATCAGTTTGCTCCGCGTATTTATCCATAGTGGTAAATGTTTGAGCTAACCAACTACTGACATTAGGTAGATTTTGAAATAATCTGTCTTCCATGAACATGGATTCGAATTTATATTTAACTAATCTTCTGATAGGACCTCTGATTGTGTCAATTAATTTAGTTTTAGTTGAAGCACTTATGTTTACATCTTCTAACTGCATCAACTTATAATTTCGTTCAAGTAATTTTTTGTTCTGTAATATTTTGACAAAGAAATTACCATCATCATCTTTGTGTTTATGTGCGTATTTATATATCTCCTGTAAACTATAATTATTATTCTCTTCTCCCAAAGTTGGTATATTTTTTACTAATGTTTTAGTAGCTATTCCTTTTACACCATCTATATTATCAGATTTATCACCCTCAAATATTTTAGCCATAATAAAGTTCTCTGCAGTTACACAATACTCTTCTAAAACTGCTTCTTTGTCGTATAATTTTTTCTTAGTGGGAGACCAAACTTTGATATCGTCTGATACTAATTGTAGGAAATCTTTGTCGGTTGACATAATTACTTTTTCACCATCAGGTATTACACTCTTTGCGATATAAGCTATAGCATCATCTGCTTCGATACCATCTACAGATATAGTAGTTAGTGGTAATAATTCAAGATAGTCTGCAACTCTTCTAAGTTGCATTAACATATTTCGTCTTTCGTCTTCTACATTTTCTAATCCAGCTACTCTATTAACTCTATAAGACGTTCTACGTTTATTTTTATAATCGGAATATAATTTACGGCGGCGATTGCTCCCACCCTTACCGTCAAACACGATGATAGTACGGGTGGGATTAAACATATTAATGGCAAATCCTATGCTTTTAAGGAAACCAACAATGCCACCAACATGAACGCCGTTTTCGTTTAGAGTTGGCATTACGCTGAACACTCTTATAAAAGTATTCAAGCCGTCAACTATTAGCACTTTTTTGTTTGTGTTCTGAAAGTTAACAGAACCACCTTTTTTCTTTATCTCATTCAGGATGGAAAGGTATCTGGCATTCGACATCACTCACCAACTACCTCTTCCGTTTCAACTACATCATCAATTCCCAAATCTTTCATATCATATTTTAGTATAACTTTATCACATATTTGTTCGTAAACGAATGATTTGAAATCTGGATCTGATAGTTTATCACCGAATTCTTTTGATTGAAATTTGTGTTCTTGTCCTAAATGGTCTGTAAGTGTGTACCATGCACCAGCTTGTTTTACAATCTTATGGTCTTTCATTACTTTTAACCAACTACCTACATCATCAATACCACTCTCAAAGTATAAAGGAAACTCACAACTTCTCAAAGGTGGACCTAATCTATTCTTGACAACTTGTGCAAGTATAGTCATACCAATAACGTGATTCTTTTTATCTTTGATTTGACCTTTGTTTTTCAATCTAACTCTTGTAGATGCGTGGAATGGTAATGCTTTACCACCACTTGTAGTCCAAGGATCACCAAACATCACACCTAATTTTTGTCTTAACTGATTTGTAAACACAAGAGCTACCCTTTGTCTACCAATCATTTGAGTTATTTTTCTTAATGCTTTTGAAATAATAATTGCTTTTGATGTAGCCCAACCATCTTTATCAAAGTCAGCTTCCATCTCTACATTTGTTGATGCAGCTGCAAGTGAATCTACAAGAATAGTTACTAACCTATCTTTATCTGATTCTCTAACTTTTGCCACAATCTCTTCTACTGCTGCGAATATATCTTCGACAGTTTCTAAATGTAGATACAACATATTATTAATATCGACACCAATAACTTTTAAAAAGTCTTGACTTACTGCAGTTTCAGTATCAATATAGACTGCTACACCACCTTTTTTCTGAGTTTCAGCTAAAAGATGTGCACCAACTAAAGATTTACCACTTGATTCTAATCCATTAAGTTCTGATATCCTACCTACTGCTATTCCACCATTTGGTCTATTTGAAATGGCTAAATCCAATAATGTAGATCCCGTAGAAATAAATTCTTTTATATCTGTAGGTGTTGTATCACTACCATCAAGAAAGTATGCAACTTTGGTATCTTTAAAAGTTTTATTTAGACTAGCGGCAAGTTGCCCTGCCAAATCGTCTCTTGTTGACATAAACTTCTCCTAAATTTGTATAACTTAGGGGAGCGAAAGTCGGAACTCCCACCCCCCAACTTACTTGTTTTTTATTAGTTATTAAACAGATCGTCAAATGCTGCTGATACATCCTCTTTAACTTCTTCTTTAGGTGAAGCTTTAGATTCAGTTACAGATTCTTCTTGCGATTCTTCAGATTCATCTGGATTTAACCAATTATTCAGAACTTCAGTAAGTTCCTCATAAGTTTGTTCCTGATATATTTCAGTAATATCCTTTTGGTTGTCCATTAGATTCTCAAGAAGAGTTGCATCTTCTGTAATCGGGGTTTGATTTGGTTTAACCCTGATTGTTGTTTTTGGAAACGAAGCTCCAACTTCTTCTGCTGTCTTGAACTCTACAGTAATATCACGACCATTCATTTGATCGGTAATATCACCATAATCAGGATCAGCGATAATGGAAAGCAGTTCTTGATAAACTGTTTTGCCAAAACCCCAAAACTTCACACCTTGACTTTCTTCACCACGAATGATTACTGGAGCAAAAGTTCTCATCTTAGACTCGATTTTACGAGCTAAACGATAGTCTTCCTTGTTACCCGAAGCTTTAAGTTTTTGAGAAAACTCTTCGATTGGGTCTGGACGACCAAATGACATTGGTGAAAGATAAGATTTTCTACCCAAATCATAATGGAAAAACAATTCAATGAAAGGATTGTCCTTATTAAATTTATAAGGTACGATTCTTACTTGAGTTGTGCCAGGGGATGGCTTCCAAAGATTTGATGTGCGATTGTTTGTGATTTGAAGTTGACCTAGACGCTTCTTCAATGCGTTAATATCCATTAGATATCTCCTATTTGTTATTCATTAATTGTTTAATTGTTACTAATTTATTTGTAACCGTTTTCATACATATATAAGTATTATATATATTTCCCAAAATGTAATTTATTTTTCATCTAAATCAGATTTCCATGTTTTTGTGTGGATTATTGAATATACCCTTGTTGGTATTTCATATAGTCCCTCTTCATTTGTCAATAACATGCGATTTCTGTAGTTCTCCCAGGGTATTGGAAATGAATTATCTAATACACCATTGTTTAGTTTCTTAACTAACTCATTAAGTGCATTAATTGTGTATAAAGAATTTGATTGTTTCTTTCTATGTATGGAAATAGTATCTACTGAACTTTCAACATAGTCATCAGTTGCTTCTACATTGTATGTACATATCAATTGATGATAATCGTTTTCGTTCTGAAATACATATATCTTGTCGAATACTATATCGTTACAAGCTATAATCAAATCTATTGTTTCGTATAATCTATTTCTTTTGCAAAATGTTGCTAATAGTTGTGTTTTCATATTAAATCTCGTTTATTTTTCCAGTTTTAGCATCTACTCTTGAACCATTATCTGTTAATTCTACATCTGCTGATTTTCCATCACCTGTAAATGATAATTGTATTCCACCACCAGCTCTACCTGCAGTTCTTTTATTTCTTGGTCTTAACGCATAATCATTTGGATCGGTTGTTCCTACATCTGTTTTAGATTGTGGATTTCCTTCCTTGTCATAATATTGTTTATTGTGTGATAAACCATAACCTTGTGATGTCCTTATGTTATTAGCGATTTCTATTATACCTAATATTACATCTGGACTTGTATGATTTTTAAAGTTAACTACATTATTTTCACCAACAAGAGCTGCTATTTTATCATCATCAAAAACATCTCTCATTTTATCTTTATAGTCTTGTTCAATTTCTTTTAATTTAACATTAAATCTTTTCCAATAATCAGTAGCGTCTGCTGGATTAGTATCTTTTACTTCTTTCTTTATTCTATCTATTTCATCCATATAATCTGAACAAGTGGATGCTACTGTTTTTCTTTCATTTTCATCCAATACACTACCCAAAGCAACTTCACCTAATGTACTGTTTATAAAATCGTCTGTCTTTTTTATAGTTTCTTCTTTACTATCACCTTTGATTAAATCATCAGTTATTAATAATGTATGTCCATCTTCACCAACATATTGTCCTTGATTAAATCTCTTTTTCTCATCAGGATGTAATGAAGTTACTGCTTTAGCATTTGCTGGACAACCATATGTTCTTCCTGCTTTTCCCCATTTAACACTAACCAAAGTAACTCTCTCTAAACCATCAACTTTAATTTTATCCCCACCAGGAAAAGAACCGTTTGATGGTAAATAAACTTCTTCACCTTTAGCTAATTCTTCTTCATATAATCTATTTTCTGCTAATTGTTTCATAATAGCTGAAGCAACTTCACTATCTGATTCGTGCAATCCTACCATCATTTCATTATAACTTTTACCTACTGCTTCAGATGCCTCATCACTTGGTATATCATATTTAGATGTAATTCTACTAAGTCTTTTCTGATGTCTCTGTAAAGCTTTTACAACTCCCTTATCTACATTACCATTTTTAACATACTCTGATGCTGCATTTATGGTATTTTGTAATGCTGGATTATTAAAACTTTGTTCTAAATATTCTTTACTATGATCACTACTTGGCATTTTTATACTACCATCAACATCTTTTACACCAAAAACACCCCACAAACCATCACGAACTCTACTTGTAACTGGATGATTTCTAAAAAAGTTATCAACTACTTTACTATTTTTAGGTAATATTACATTTTCTTTTCCTAAATCAGGTTTTGCAGCTGAAGATAATTTTGTAGTTATTCCTTTTGAATCAAATTCATCTAAACTTGTATACTTTCTAACTTGATTAACTAAATCTTCAGATGCTTTTGTTCCAGCAGTTCCAGAAATAATTTTTCTATTTCCACCAAGCGTATTAAAATAAGCTTTTTTACCATTAGCATTGGTAGACATTTTTAAATTCTTTACCAACCACTTTGCTGCTCTTCTCTTTTTTCCTCTACTGGAGTCTTCATTATATAATACTGACATAACTTTGAAAGCTTCATCCATCAAGTTTTGTTGCTTTTCAGATAAATTATCTCTTCTTTCTTCATATTTCTTTTTTGAAGCGGATACATTTTTATGTGTCTTTTCGTCTTGTATAGTTTTACCAACATCATCCTTATCCATCATATCCATAGCAGCTGCATCTCTATCACCACCTAATTGTGCATCTACCTTACCACCTTTAGCAAGATTTATAGGTCTGTCATCATCCTCTTTATCCTTTTTCTCTTTATCATCTTTAGGTTCTTCATCACCTACAGGTTCAAGTTTACCATCTTTTACTTTATGAGTAATTCCTTTTTCACCCTCTTTACCATAACCAACTCTTTTCCATACTAATCCTAATTTTTTAGCTTGTTGTTTAACCTTATCATCCACAGGTTTATTTGGTGCTTCAAACAAAAGAGTTTTGATAGCATAGTCAACATCCTCTATTAACATACCTTGTTCTATTAGATAGTTTTGTAGGGCATACACGTGTTCTTCATTAGTGAAGTCGGGTACTGAATAGTACTTATCTGCGAAATCGTTAAAAAATTTATTCCAATCCATTATTGTCCCTTGTGAATTTTACCCTTTCGTTCTTTGAACCATTTTCTAAACTGAGCAGGTGAACCAATAGTTATTGGTTTGTTACCACTTGCTGTTGATAATAATCTTTCTATTTCAACTTTAGCCAATACACTATTATCCAATACTCTTTGCATTACAAATATATCTATTATCTTTGTATCATAAACAAGAATTTCATTCCACCAAGCACTTTTTTTATTAACATCAGAATCAATCAAACTCTTTCTGAATATTTTTTTATGTTTGATTAGAGTTTTGTTTGCCACATCAATAAAATCTTTTACATATTTTGCAACTACAGGCCCTTGTGCCTTTTTAGATTCTTTTTTATACTCTTCCCATGTAAGATGATTAGGATCAGTTCGGGGTAAGTCCATCCATCTATCGTGATATTCTCTTTCTATTTTAAACAATTTAGAATCAATAGAATCATAATCAATTTTTGCAGCTTTCAAAGCATTTGTCCATATCATCTTATCCTTATCAAACACGTGAAAAGAACTTACCCATCTACGACCTTGTTTATCAGGTACGGTATCAAAATCCATACTTCTTTGTGCTAATAAATGTCCCTCTACAAAACAAATAACACCACCCATACCTGTTTGAACACCACGACCTTTAGCTAATGCTTCAGATTCGTGAGTTGCTGTAAACGTAGATATGGATTTTTTTCTTCCAAGAACATTTTTGAGTTGTCTTATTCCATCTGGTCCTGTAATGTGAAATGATTTTACAGGTATCTTTTTACCAAGTGCTTTCTCCACAACTGCAGGTGTAAGAGGTATATATTCTTTTCTACGTACCCAATTTAATACGGATTTTGTATGAGCAGGATACCACTTATTATCTATCCAACTCGGCCCAGCTTGTTTAGAGGGTGCATAAGTGGATTCCATCAATAAATTTTTAAGTTTAATCAACAAACTTCTCCGTTATATCAATAAGTTCATCATAATTATTTCCCCACGCAGCTTTAACTGGATACTTACCTCTCTCTAAAACTTCTTTTATTTCTGTAAGAAGTGGTAATCCATCGTCAATGTGCATATCAAACAGAAACGAATCATAACTATATAATACAAACTTACTCTTATATTTTTCCATTATTTTTCTTACATCCTTTATAACTAATGCATTCGATTCTGTCTCAAGTAACTGAATATAATAGTTAAATAACTTATTTGCGTTAAAATCATTTCCTCTTATTTGTCTACTATAAATATCTGATTTGATAAAATTCTCTTGCTTATAGAGTTGCCATAGTTTATTAGTGAAGTCCTTTACCTTACCAAAGTAATCTATACTCTCTGCTATATCATCAGGAATAAAACCATATAAATATTGAAATGAAAGACCTTTTGCTTCCTTATAACTTATATCAAATCTGTCCGCAAAATGTTGGTGAACTGATTCATCTGAAAATTTATAATCCACTTTCTCTGCAATCAATCTCAAGTGATATGCATCATAATCAAACTCAACTAATTTACCCTCACCACCAAATCTACTAATGAATTTTTCTCTACTACCATCATTCTTATTTAGTGCCGCAAAGTTAATTCCACCAAATCTATTGGATGGACGACCTGTAGATGTGAATGGATTGTACTCTGAATATACCACTCCATCGGTTGTTTGTAAACCATTTTTTTCAATGTATGTAAAGTTGTCAAACATATCATCATTGTATGTCAAGATGTCAGGAGTGTCGTATTTTGAGACGATAACCTGCATTCCTGTTGCTATCTTGTACAGGTGTGAGGTAAATCTCATTATAGGAATAGACGCATTTATATCTTTTTTCTCATGATGCTTCATATGATAATGGCGAATTATATCATCAGAATACAAATCGAAATCAGTTTTCTCACCTGTATTCCAATAATTAAGTAGATTTACATCAATAAGATTGTTTAATTTTGTGAGATGATATGTGTGTTTTTTATCAAGAGTATATAATGATTTATTTTTATTATTGAGTATCCTCAAATCACCAAATTGTAGACACATAGCATCGGTATGATTGTATGGTAATAGAAATGCACTACCATCAACTAATAAAAAAAGAAAGGATAACTTTGTTTCTACTGGATGTTTTTTATGATCGGTAGGAATGGGGATTGCGATAATTTCATTTGCTTCTTCATATTCGTACAAAAAAGCATTAAATTCCGAACTATTCTCTATGAATTTCACTTATAACCTTAATTTGGTTATAAATATCAACTTTCTTTCCCAAATTCAACAAAATTATATATCTTCATTCTAATTTGTGGAAATGTTTTTTCTGCCTCCATGATATTGTGTATATTCAATTCTTCTTGCTTTATCTCATCTTTATTTAAAGACCATTTAATTTTTACTTTAGCATATAATCCATCTGCTTGTTCATAACTACTCTTACGTACTTCTATAACTGGTGCTTTATCATCAGAAGCTAACTGCATAAAATGTCTTATAAAAAATCCTTTTTTATAATCTTCTTTCTTTGGTTTTACCATTGTATTTTTAAAATATTTTGATCTTTTTGCATTATGACTTTTAGCTTCCAAATAACCCTCAAAAGCAGATATGTTTTTTACTCTTATCAATTCTTGTGAATGTTGTTGTGGTCTATTTCCTGTTTGATAAACAAGTCTTTTAGTTTTTGTTATAATTTTATGGTATTCTATTCCAGTTGGTACATATATAGATTTATTATAAGCATAAACAAACTCTTCATACTCTGTAAATCCACTTGATGGTTCTAATTGTTCTATTATTAAATCATTTTCTAAAATAACCATTAGTCTGATTTCCTATTCTCTTGTTCATTTTTACGATACATATCATCTTTCTTCTGTTTATCAGTTCGAGTATCTTCTTTTTCAGGTGGTCCTTGTTTATAAGGTGATTTCCTTCCTCTAGTCTTAGTTAAATAATCGCTAAAAGTAAGATATGGTGGATCGTTTGGATCAGTATTTGGATCATCATCATTGACTATATCAGCTTGTTTTTTTAACATATCTTTTAAAACATTAACTATTGGTTTCTTTGCACCGAATCCATAATCAATTCTCATTAAACCTCTTAATGTTGTTTTCCATCCTGCTGAATCTAATTCGTGAGCTACATCCATTATCTGAAACACACAAGCTTCTCTATATCTCTTAGGAATATACGAACTTGAAAATGCTTCACCTGCAAATATACCACCCGTTCCATCAATAGTTACAGATAATTCTATTGGTGTCATAACGTCTTTTGTTCTTTCTAAAGAAGTTGGTGCTTGTTTTAAAAAATATACCAATGCAGTTTTAAAATGTTTTTTCATTTTTCCATTGTTTGTATATAAGAATCTAAAATCTAACCCTTTTTCCCACCAACTTGCAACAGCAGCGTGTGCTTTTTGTGATATAGCATACTGAGCTCGCAATAGTAAAAGACCAGGATTAGCCCAAGAAATAGTTTTAAAAGCTTTTTTAAGTTTATTAGTAAAAGTTTCAGGTTCACCCTCTTCATCTAGTGATGGAACACCATCTTCTAAAATTTCCATAATTTGCTTTTCAGTATAAATTTGTACTATCCTATCAAAATCTAAATCAATTCCCGTTACACTTCCATCAAAATAAGAAGCTTGTACATTTAACTCTGGTACTAAAGTAGTATTCAAATTATAACCCCAAGTTTTATATTTTGAATTTCCCAATACTCTTTCCATACTCTTCAATATTGCATCTTTAGGATTTTTTGGTTCTTCCATTCCTGCATTAAATAATTTACCTATAGCTTTACCTGCTGGTTCTAAAGATAAATCTTCTGATGCAGCCTCTGTACTATTTATATTTCTTCCATAAATTGCTGCTGTAGCCATCTGAGATGGTAATTTAGTAACCATATCCTGTCTATGCACTATTGAATTAACTTGCCAAGTTGGAAATACCATTAATCCTGGATTTGCAATATTACCATTACCATCAACATAACCCTCTGTTATATCACCCGTAGCTAAATCAATACTCTTATTATTTAATAAATTTCTTACAGGTTGTTCAGTAGTACTATCTTCAATAACTTTAACTTGAAATTCATTATCAGGATCTGAACTTAATTTAAAATCCCAAATATTACCACAAGCTGCACTTATTCTTTTCATTAAATTCATTAAACCATCTTCAAGTGTATTAGCATTACTCATTTCTTCTTCTATAATTTTTGAATTTATAAGTAAATTTCTTAAATAACCTTTTCCTTGTGGTGGTGCTTCTCCATCTTTTGCTTGAGATATTTTTAATTTTTTATTAGCATCTCTCTGTTGTAATTTACGAAATTGGATATTAGAACCTACTGTATCTTTAACTCCACCTGTTAATAAACCACCACCTATACTCATACCCATCCTATCCGAAGTTCCCGTCATAAACTCTTTATATTTACCTACCGCACCTTGTGCTCTCAATGAATCTTCATCTATTGGTTCTACATTAAATGGTGCTAATTCTCTAACTTTATTCATTAAACTTACATAAGCCGCTCTTGTAGTTGAATATCCTTGAAAATGTTCACCTGCGGGTGGTGGTGCGGACATTCCTGATATTTCTTTTGTTGCAAAATCTAAATCCATTGGCCATTGACCAGGTATGATAACTTCATTCGCATTTAATGTTAATAAATTATCAACATCATTATTTATTTTAACACTTTCATAAACATTTGCTCCATCAACTCCAGTAAATAATTTATCTACAGAACGTATTTGATAACCTATTTTATTATTATCGTGAATTTTTGATATAAAACGACTTAATATATTATCTTCAAACCAACCATATGTTATATAAGGACCAAGATATCTTTCATCAATATTACTATTGCTAGTAAAAAGTCCAAGTTTTTCTACAAGTATAGTATCCTTAAACTCTTCATTTTCACCTTCAATTGTATTCTTCCAATCAGCGTCTCCACCTGCACCTAAAACTCCACCATCTTCATAGATATATTTCATATTTAATAAAATTTCTCTAAAATTTTCAAATAATATTTTTGGTGGCATATTTTGTATACCCTCTTTATCTGCTTTAGGAAATTCTTCTTTTAAGGCTCTTTGTATTTGATCATCATCTCTTATTTTTTTAACTTCACCCTCTCTACTTTTTAAAACAGATCTCTCTTGTCTGATTTGATTTCTTATATCAGCTGGGATTTCAAATGATGGTGTTTCTTCAGAATCACCCATTTGTGTTTTAAAAACATTAGAAGATGGTGATACTATTTCTGTAACACAATCGAACCCACCATCATCTCTACCAGTCCAAGTAAAATTTTTAACTATACCATATACTAATTCTTGATTACCTTTTCCTTTTTTTCTAACTACATTACTCAAATCACCTATTTTTTTTGCATCCATTTTCATCCAATTGTCATAGATAAATTCTTCTGGTGTGTGACCAGGCCACATCCAACCAAACTCTAATGCTACTGAAACTCCTGGAGAAAGAAAATATGGTGTTAATCTCTCTAATGTATCAAAATCCCAACATATCCATTTTATTTCTGCACTTCTTATAGCTTTTGATTGTCCTTGTATTCGCGTACTTATTCCTTTTAACCCAGCAATTGGTCTATTGTAATTATCTTTTTGATATACATCATAAAAATCACCACGAATCGCTCCATTAATTTTTGAGGTTTTACCACTTACTTTTTGATTTACTGTTTTTAATACATTACCAACTTGTTTAGTTGTTTCTACTTGATCTGTAAAACTTAATTTTCCGGCACTCAATCTTGATTCATCAACCATTTCTTCCCCTGCAGATATCACTACGGGTTGGTCTGGTGCATCTTTAGGAACTGATAATGAAATCATTCTAGCCCAAGTAGTTCTAGCTTGCATATAGTTACCCTTATCACCTGATAAAGGTTCTCCAACTGGACGTTCTTTTTTTCCAGATTGTTTTATCTTTTCAATAAGGGTTTTTTGAACTTCTGAATCAATTGGTTTTAACTGAATCATTTTTTACTCATTTAGTGCGTTAAAATTAGCGATTATAGTTGTAATATTGCCTGGAATTCTTATTTGAAAGTTTGGATTTAATATGGTTCTACCTTTACCTAATTCATTTGCTTGTGCGATAACCCACCACAAAGACGCATCATTATAGTATTTATAAGCTAAATTATCTAATCTATCACCATCTTGTGGATAAACAAATTGATCATTATCTGATATTGGTATTGTAGGATATATAGTAGGAACAAGAACTCTCTGTCCTTTTTTATTAAATTTTAATAATATATCATCATATCTTCCCATAATTTAAACTCCTACCCTGGAAATGGAATATTTACTGCTTTTGGTATGTCTGCTGCAGATACACCTTCAGATTTTAATTGTTCTATCAATGCTTTTTGAGCCATAATTGCTTTATCACCTTTTACTAATTTATCAAACTCTTTTTTACCAACTCCTTTAATACCTAACGAATCAAATAATTGTTGATGTGCTTTTCTATTAGGTCTTATTGAAGCTGCTAATGCAGGATCTCTATCAAATGTTCCAAATTCTTGATCACCATCAAGCCAGGGTAAATCATAATGTTTACCTGTAGTTTGTGGAGTTCTCTTATCAATAACTCTCATGTCTGCTGAAACATTAATTAATTTTGGTAGTCTTAAACCTGGTTTAATTTCCCATAATGATGCATTATCTACTGCGAAATTTAAACTCTGAAAAATCATTGGTTGTTTATCAAACATATCACCTAATGTAAAACTGAAAAATGGTGATATCATACGATTTTTTTGTACTGTAGGATATACTAATCCTCTTAAATAATTTAATTTATCCCAAAGTGTAATTAATTCTTGAGCTGATTTTGGCATCACTTTAAATGTAACATTAACATTTCTTGTAGCACCTTGATAAACATAAACTTTATCTGGTCTACCAATATATCTTTCTTCTGCATATTCAGGTGAAGATGTGTCTGAAACACTTTCAATAATTGCTCTGAATATAATCCACTTACCATTCACCATATCTCTAAATTTAAATGGAATAAAATCTTTATTTTCATCATTTGCAATTTCATCTGCTGTAGTTCCACCATATGGATGTAGATTTACATGGTCATTTAAAGTATTTTTTAATCCACCACCTGCATCAACTTGAATTACATTACCAGCTTCGTCAACTGCAGTTCTACCAGGAGCTCCTGAATCTCCAAGACCTCTTTCTATAGCAGCTTTACTAATTGTATTTTCATATCTACTTTCTTCAGAAAGTTGACCATAACTTAACATTTGATATTTTTGTAATCTTTTTCCTGCTTTATCACCAGCTTTTTCTACTACATTTGGTATGTCTTTTGGATATATATTTGAATTTAAAGGAGCTCTTTTCTCCGTATTTAATGGGAAGTTTTTATCCTCTACACCATATCTTTCACCACTTAAAAATCCTGCTTGAACTGCATAAGGCATTTTTTTCTTTGAATCAAAACCTATACCAAATTTTGGTCTAGCTTCATTAACATCTGCACCATCTTGAGGAGCGACTAACTCTACATAACTATTTTCTTTACTGTATAAATTAGTCAAACCACCTTTGTTATCTTGAGCTACACTTGGATTGGCTGTTGTATAATAAAGTGATGGTGTATCTTCTGTACCACTTGCTCTTGTTCCTCTATCACCAAGAATTGAACCTGCTATGTTTGCATATACTCCATATCTCATTCCATTGTTAATCCAATCAGGACGATTTACTTCATCTTTACCAAAAGATTTAGTTCCAACTGCATTAAGAGCAGCTGGTTGTTGTATTAAATTTTCTAATGCTGATTGAAACTTTGCTCTACCCACATCAAAAGCAACCATATCAAAATGAAGTGAACCTTTAGATATCTCAGCTCCTAATCTAATTGCTGGAAATGCATTTGACAAATCTGGCAAAGAAAAAGAACCTAAACCTAATCCACCTTTACCACTAAACTTAGGGAAATTTAATTCTATTCCTTTTACCGCATTAAGTATACCATCAAATGGATTTCCAATATTAATATCTGGTAAACTTATATTAGGTAATTTTGGAAGTTTCATATTTGGTAACTTCGGTAAACTAATATTTGGTAATTTTACTCCTGGTACTGGTATAGAAGATATAAGAGATGCCGCAGTATTAGCTAACCCACCTAAAATATTTTTCAAACCACTAAAATCAGGAGTTTGTACTTTAGGAAGTGATATTAAATCTGGAAATAAGGATGTAAATGCATTTAAATTACCCAACTGAATTCTTGGTATTTCTATACCTCTTATCAAATTACCAACTGTATCACCAATTGCTTGTCCTGCTGATGCTGCTGCATTAAGAACATTAGGGAAAACATCAACTATACCATTTGCAGCATTTTTAATTGCTCTACCTGCTCCTGTTAATATATCACCTGCTTGAAAACTTGGATTCAAACTAACGTGAGGAAATGCCACATCAATACCATCCATAAATGATAATGTACCACCACCCATATCAATAACAAAATTACCAACATTTTTAACTAATTGAATACTTGGTGAACCTGCAGGAATTTTATGTCTAACGTAATGTGCAGTAAGAGGTAACGAATCTATAATTGAACTTTCTCTCCAAGATCTGATATCACTACCTTTCATTTCATTTACTGTTGGTGGTGTACTACCAAATATATCTCTTCCTGTAGAAAATCTTTGTTGTTTTGGTTCAAGTAAAAACTTGTTATTTTGTCCTAATCTATCACTAATTATTTTTTGTAAACTTCCATCTACAGGAGGCATATCTGATCTCATAACAGGACCACCTGCATTTAAACCTTGTAATATATGTTGTTTTGCTATAAAACCAACACCTCTTGGTGTTAGTAAAAATTTACCAATTCTTTGAACGTCAGCTGCAGTTCTTGCTGCTGATGTAACTGCACCTGCTCTTACTATACCACCATCAAACGATCCTAAATTACCTGGTCCCCATCTATCACCTATTCCTTTAATAATAAATGGTTCATCAAAACCAAATCTATCATTATTTCTTGCACCTAATCTATCAGCGTTATTAAATGCTCTATCATAATACTTCTGTAAATCAGGTGTTTGCATTTCTGCTATAGTTATTGGTGTAAAATTATCATTGAATTCGTGAGTCAATATTTCACTTTGACGACTTATAGAAGTAAACTTACTCTTCTCAACTTGAAATCTTGGTGGTGTTTCAAATGTTTTTGCTCCTGTAACAATAGTAGATGAGTGACCATCTTGAAAAGATTGTGGTGTTTGTTTTGAACCAACACCAATAGCTAAATTTGATTTCATTTCTTTAAGTGCCATTAACCTACTCCTGATCCTTGTACTGCTCTAACCATATTTGCATTACCCTCTTGAACTGTTGTTATCAACATATCCATTTTATCAGTTCCACCACCACCTGATGGTGCTCCACCTGTTCTCATAGCAGTTGTTATTCCACCACCACCTGCTCCACCAGCGGTGATAGCTCTTGAAAGAGCTGCTGCATCTAAACCAGTTGCTGCAGCTAACGCTTCTCTTCTAACTGCATCCATAGCGTTAAATTCTTCTGGTGAAACCAATTGACTTATCTCTTCCATAGCTCCTGCTATGTCATTATTAAATACCATTTCCCTTGCTTTTTCAAGATTTAATTCTTTACCTAATAAAACCTCAGCTTCCATTTGTTTCTGTATAGAATCTTCAAAGTTTAAAAGACTATTTGCTATGGAAGCTACATTAGACAATTCTAAACCTAATTTTTTAGCCGATATTGCAGCTGCTGCTATATTTGCTCCACCATCTTGACCAAATTTAGCAAAAATTTCTGTACTCTTTGCTATATCGTTCATCACCTCACCGACAGGAACATCTGCTGTTCTCGCCATATTACCAAATAATTCAGCTGAATTTAAAGAGGCTTCTAATGTACCACCACCAACTGTTTGTATATTTCTTGCTAATGATCCAACACTATCTGCACTCAATCCAAAGTTTGCTACTAAGTTACTAGCTTGTAATGTGGTTGCAGCTGTTGCTTTACTAAAACTACCAAACTCTGAAGCTATACCTTTCATAATACTCAACGTATCTTCTTGAGTCATTCCATTAGCTTTGTTTACTAATGCTATTGATTTAGAAGTAGCTAATATTTTTGCGGATTCTGAATAAGAAACACCTAAATCTTTTTGGACTTTATTTGCTTCTAATCCAAACGATACTACTGCAGCTGCAGCTGCTAACATACCAATTTTTAAAAGTCCAGTACCTTTAATTAAATCTTTAATAGAACCTTTACCTGTAGCAACATCTAACATATTACTTTTTAGTTTTTTAGCTCCACCAGCAACATCTATACCAAATGCTTTTTGTAATGACTTTCCACCGGGAATACTATCTAATGAACCTTGTATACTACCAGCTGCATTATCTATTCCTTCAAAAGCTGCGTGTGTTTTAGGGTCTGATATTACTTCTTGTAAACGATAAACAGAGTCAACTGCATTTTTTAAACCCTCATCAAATACACCCTCAGGACCTACATATCCAGCTAAATTACCTGCCCTAGCTGCACCAAGTTGTAATCCTTTTGGAATTTCCATGACACCACTAACTATGTCATCAAAATTTTCATTTATGAACTTTGCAGTTTTATCAAAATCAACTACACCTTTACCAAGTCCCTTACCAGTATATTCACCAGCATCAGTTACTTTTTTTAAGTATGCAGTTGCAGTTGCTGATGCATCAGCAACCCTACCCTTAAACTTTGTAAATGTATCTGCATTACTATCTACAGCACCATTTATTTTTTTCATAAGTTCTACGGCTTGGTTGAGAAGATCATTAACTTCTTTTTGTTCCTGTTTATTTGGAATGGCAGGCATGTTTTATTACCTCAAATTACGTAGTGTATCAAAATCCTTTGCAAATTTTGGGTCTGCTTTTTTCATTTTTTCTAATGATGTATAAAAATCTTCTGTAGATTTTTTTAGGTTCATTAATTTACGTTGCATCTGTGGGTCTTTTTTGAAAGCTTGAACAGCTTTGCGGGATTTCCCACTAATTAACATCATTAATACTTTTTGAACTATTTTTCCTATAATACCCTCATCTAATCTATTAGACATTTTATACTCCATTTTGAAATTTTGTTGTTGGGATTAGTTATAAATAAATATCAAAAATTATGATTTTCGTTTAGCAATAGATTGGTCATATATCTTCTGTCGCTCTTTGGCGATATCTGAATACTCTTTAGCTAATCTTTTTAGATAGTATTTTCTGAGATGTACGGGCATAGCGTACACTTCTTGAAAAGTGTAACCACCATTTCCGTAATTTAATAGTGTGAATATTTCTTCGTGAACTTGAAGTTTATTATGATGCGTTAGGCCAAAAAAACCCTGTCCCCAACGGGACCACCACCTCCTGGGTGTGAGAACAATGTGTGCATTCAAATGGATAAGTCATATCTACATCTGGTGATATTTTATTAATATATCTTCTAAATTCTAATGAATCTTGTGCTAAAAATTTATTATCAACAAAATCATTAATAACTGATTGTGTGGTATCACCATCTATTGAAGTAATCATTCTTTTAAATTTAAAAGAATTAGTATAATCAATATCTGGTTGAATTTTTTTCATAGCTTCTACATCTTTTTCTACCTTTTTTTCTTCACCACTTGAAATAAGTTTAAATTCTAAAGTTACTTTAGTTGCTGGTAAAGTTATAGAAAATTTATTTTCTTTTATATCATCTGAAAGTTCTTTGTCTTTTAATAAAGTACAGTCTACATCTAAAGTACTTGTTTCTCCACAGTCTGAACATGCGGCTGTTACATCATAGTTTTTACCATATCCAAGTATTCTTGCAGCAATAATTAATCCATTCTTATCACCAACTAATAAATCATCAACTTTTATTTTTTTATCTACTATTATTGATTCAAGAACTTTATCTAACACAATACCTTTACGTATTAGATTTATAGAAGTAAGAATATCTTCTTCTTTTGCTGTCATATATTTTAATTCAACCTCACCTTTTGAAAGTGGATTTGATTTTGGATACAACTTTCCTTTAGACGGAAGATTTACTACTTCCGTTGGAAATTTATATTGCGCCATAAGCGTTTCCTCTGATTGTTATCATTAAGATTTAAAACCTGTTTATTATAACTATATTAGTAATTTTTGAAATTACAATTTATTTTGATGGTGAGAATTTCTCTTTAATTGGTTTAAGTAACATATCAAATAAGATATCGTCATATTTTGTCGGGGTCATTTTCACGATTTTTTCTAAAGCGTAAATAACGACTAGTACATATTCCCAATTTGCTGCTATCC
>Ga0209992_10000410_pt1 | contig 58236 bp, 85 predicted proteins | sample 2SBtaG_2_FD_182564 | JGI IMG/M metagenome (GOLD analysis project Ga0209992, IMG submission 182564) | Deep subsurface microbial communities from Kolumbo volcano to uncover new lineages of life (NeLLi) - 2SBTROV12_ACTIVE470 metaG (SPAdes)... | ecosystem: Environmental > Aquatic > Marine >... | reverse complement strand
ACAAGTTTTAAGTAAAATGTTAGAGCTAGATTGCGAAATTCATAAATACATAAGGAGAGCAAAATGAGTGGTTGGAGTGATAGTGGCGTTTGTCCTAATTGTGATAGCGAAAGATATATAATGAGTGGAGAAAATAGACCATTTGATATGGTATCAAGTAATTGTTTAGACTGTGGTTTCTATACATATACTCATAGTGGGATTGCAGATTTAGAAGAGGTAAATCTTCAACGGGAAGATTTTGAACATTGGGGGGACGAAAAATTAAAACCCCTAAAGACAAAAAGAAAACCTACGGAATGGGCTACGGAACATATGGAAAGTTATCTATCTAAAGAAAAGACTGATCCGGCCATTTTGGTGGAGTATTTTAACGACAAAGAAGAAGATTATCAAGTAGACAAGTATACTTTAGATAATTTTGTAATTGATTTTAACAACAAACAGAGTGGTTTGCGTAGTGTTATAAATAAACTTGCGACTAAGTTAAGGCTTTATACTATTCCTGGGGACGAGTAATGACTACTATTAAAGAGGCAATACAATATCTTAAAGAGGCAAAAAGGTTTACAAGAGGGACAATGCCCCTTACTTTAGTCTTAGAGGACGATAAGGAACTAGAGGTCTATCAAGAGGCCCGAAAAGGAATGAGAGGAATCAAACACATAGATTTTGAGGTAAGAGAAGATGTTTAATTGGTATGAAAAATTAAGTATGTATTTCGTTGCCCTGGTTATTATAGCATTCATAATTATCATGGGAGATGTAAAGGCCCAACGGGAGAAAGAAGAAAAAACAAGAGAGTGTATTCAATTTTTAGAAAGGAGAGAAAATGGCTAAAAGATTAATCCCTGGAAAAACTAACAAAGACAAAGGAAAAATTTTATCACACAGAAGACCAAAAGTTGATTTAAATGTTTTAAAAGGAACGAGATACGAGCATTTAATTAAATGTTTAGAGGCCCGTGAAGAAGAGAATAAGAAAAAAAGAAGAGCCAAGAAGTTAAGAACTAGAGAGAAAATGAATGCTCTTTCCGGATAAAAAATATAAAACCATATTAGCTGATCCCCCCTGGCAAGAACAAGGTGGGGGGAAGATAAAGCGTGGCGCAGATAGACATTATCCTCTTATGAAAACGGAAGAAATCAAGAAATTAAATGTCCCCGACCTAGCTGATGATAATTGTTGGTTGTATTTATGGGTTACAAATAACTTTTTAAAGGACGGCCTTGAGGTTATGGAGGAGTGGGGATTTAGATATGTAACCAACATGGTGTGGGCTAAAGATAGATTTGGCATTGGATATTATTTTAGAGGGCAACATGAGATTTGTTTGTTTGGAGTTAAAGGTAACTTAAAACCTAAACATAGAAATATACCTAGCCTGGTTTATGCAAAGAGAGGTAAGCATTCGGCTAAACCCGGAGAAACCATTCAAGTCATAGAACATATGTCGCATGAGCCAAGAATAGAACTGTTTGCTAGAGATACCCGACCAAATTGGGACGCATGGGGTAATGAGATACCCGACTTAACTACAGAAGAATTTTTGTTTAATATATTATAGGAGAAAAAAATGGGTGTATTAGGTGATATGAGTTTTAAGGAAAATGATCCTTTATTTGTAAAGATAGAAAGATTTAAAACCTTGGTAAAAGAACAAGAGCATGAAAAGAAAAATGCCGTAGAAGATATGTTTGGTAAGACCTCTCTTAAATCCGTTAAGGATATTGTTACTAAAGTTTGTAATGATGAGAGGGGAGTTTTAGATTTTGTAGAGGATAGAATAAAATTGGAACTTGAGAGGAATAATGAATATAAAGATTTTGTTATTATGGAAAAGAATGGCCCTGACCATTGGAGGCAATTAGGCAACCCCGACACTTTTGATAATACGAAAAACGAATATGAACACCTTCAAAAAGAAAATCCTAGTTCTATTTATTCTATGTTGAGGGTAGAAAATTTAGAATCAGAGGTATGTGAGTGGATTGAGAAGAGGGATTTTCATATAGAGATTAATAGAGATTACATAATGATAGGGATAAAAGGGAAATACTTTAGAATACCCATGTCTGAGGAAGTTGATCTGACACATATAATACTTCAAAGTGTTAAGGCGATGAGAGGGATTTGACTTTAGGTTTACATTTCGTATAATGACGTGCTGATTAAAGCTCAGCGTGGTGTGGGGGTTCATTTTAACTCCCTTTCTTTAAAATCCAAGCCCCCATACCGAAACAGAGAGGAAAAAAATGAGATTGATATACTACATAAGACACCTATTATGCTTTAGATTTAAGTGGAGAAAGCGATGACTGATAGCGAATTATTACAAAAAATATTTAATACTTGGGACGAGTTTGCTCAACCTGGAGCAAGACGAAACCCTTTAACTGTGCCGGAATTAGCGAAAAGAATGGAAACATATAGGATACAATTCTATGGTAAAGGCCGAGAAGTTCCGCATGAGTTCCATGATGATGTAAAGTGATCGCCTGACACAAAAAAAATGTAATTACAAGATATTAAAGTCGTTTTATTTGAGGGAAAAAATAGACATGAAAACAGGAAAACCAAAATTAGGGTTGCGCATTTCTCTGTGTAACGAAGACGGGACACTTAACGAAGATCCAGCTATGATCCGGCTTTTCTTAGAAAAAGTAGAGCCAATAGATTTAGGCCGTATCGTTATAAATTTCTTTGAAACGCAGTTAGAAGAACAAGAAGATGAAGTTTTTCTTGGTAATGTTATACCCTTTAAAAAAAGGAGTGATAAATGATTTCATTAGAAGGACAAGCCGTAAACATCGGTTTTAGTAAACAAAAGAGTAACCAATGGGTAGCTAAACGAAGAGGGATAAATATTATTCTCACCATAGATGAGAAAGAAAAATCTCCAAGATATACTACCCCGACAGAGCTTATAGTTAATTCCGCTATATTGTCTTTTAACGGGTTCGACAGCGCATTAAAAGCTTCTGAAGTATTGTTAAACAATGCTTTCTGCGCTGAGATTATGGAAATACAGTCAGCTTAAATTTAGGTAACTAACCATGTGATACCATGCGAGTTGTAGAACTCCGCTGGGAAAAACACTTATTGGTCAGTATATTTTTAGTGTTTTTAACCTTCCTGGCTAACTCATCAAGTGAAGATGGTTCTTATGAATACCCTCTCACGTGCGGAACTAGAAAGAGAAGAGCAACAGGCAAAGAAGACAAAGATTTGCTTGAACAAGAAGACTCATTTCTTTTTTAGGAATTTCTTTTGGCTTAAGAATTGTCCGTCCGTGCCTTTCTTCTGTGATCCTCCAATGAATATTTCTTTAGCTTTAAGATCAACATACAACAGTTGGACGCCTAATTTTTTTTGGTTGGGTTTTAAAGACCTAGATATTTTTGTTCCGTTTTTTCTTCGGGATTGAACTTTTATATCAAATAAATAAACTATTCCGTCTTTGTCTACTCCGACTAAATCAATCGGGCCTTGAGCCGACATGGGAATAAAAGACCATATGCCTTGTTCTATCAACCACTCAGCCGCTAATAATTCTGCCCTTACCCCTCTCGTGATATTACTCTTCATGGCTTGGTTATCGTGGGCCATATATTCCCCTGTAAAAAGTAATGCCCAGTCCATACAGACCAGGCATTACAAGTGGCTGCAATCCGTGGATGACATATGATAGAGAGGAAGACATATATCAAAAGTAGAGTCCTACCGTCCACATACACTAGATGTAGTGTATTAACCCGGTTTCGTCAACATATTGAGTTTTTTAAAGTTCGTTACCCCAATTATCCCAACCGTTAGCTTTTTGACGAGCAAACAATTCGATACGAGGAACATCGCCTATGAGTTCTACAATTCTATCCCGGACACAATCCGGCTTTCTTGAATGTTCCCGAACAGGCTCATAGACAAGCTGATGGACTTTACAGGATTCACGCTTAGGTTTTCCTCTTGTAGCTAATAGACACAATTCACTGTTGGCTCTCGTCCAATATCCTAAGCCCCAAAAGGTATCAAAGCTATCCATAGGTAAGAAAGAGGTCTGATTCGTTTTAAGTTTTTTATTTGTTTTTACCCAGTTAAACGCAAGGGTTTTGTAGGTAAATCCCCATTCTTCTATAGTTTTTATTCCCTCTAGTAATTTGGGAAAAGTTACCCATATAAACAAAACACAATCTTCATCTGCTAAATCACTAACAGGAAGTTTAAAGATTTCTTCTGGAGACATAGTATCGTATTTAGAGGTTACATTCCGATTACTTCCCTCTCCCCATGTTTGATAGTGCCATGGTGGATCAGCATAGATAACATTGTATTTCTTTTTTGGAAAAGGAATCATTTTAGAAATCCTTAAAAGTATCAATGCGTGGACACCCTGGTTCTTCAACTTCTAAAATAACCATTTGTCCCTCGCTGTTATATGCAGTTCCTATATGAATAGGCACATCGCAATTAGATACTCCCGTTGCATTACACCCTCCTAAAAGAATCACTAAGCTAATTATTGTTTTCTTCATCTTCTACCTCTTTAATACATTCAGCTATCACAGCTAAACATTGAGGAACAACAGCATTCCCCAAACAACGCAATCTATCTTTTCTATTTTTTACCCCTACAGCTACTCTTGATATAGGAGGTTCTTCCCCCCAATAATCTACCTCCATATTGTATGTAATATCTTCATTGATGGAGGTATGACCAATCGGAAACCCCATTAACCATTCAACCCATGGAGGATTTAATGCTCCCACAGGCTCTTTTTTTTCTTCGTGTATATGAACATGGGCTACTTCTGTTTCTAAATATCCTTTATGTCTGAGTTTTGCCATGCCTTCAGTTGTTTTCATATTCATACCTAGAGCGGCTCTCGCAGTGGGCCACATTCTATGGTCTTCTAATGCTCTCACTTTATCAGGTAAAGAGTTTGTTTCGGTTCGGCCTTTCTTTTTTAATGTTTCAGGCTTTCTTGCTCCTTTGTAATCTCTTGCAGTAGGAGTGGGATACATTTGCACATAATGACGAAGAGCAAACTGTAAGTTTATTCCTTCTTCTTTTTTCTTTTTAGCTCTCTTCTTCCAATTTTCTAATTGTTCAGCCGGATTATCTTGGTGATCAGTCGCAACAGGAGTAGGAATTAAATTGTCTGTAGGCCACATTCTTAAACCCTCTTCAACCATAACCTCTTCTTTTAAGTGACCTGGTTTGTCTCTGCCTTTTCTATTTGTTTTGGCTTCTTTATCTATTTTTTCTTGTGTATTAGGATTACCCGAATCAAAAGCTGTAGGAGTATTCCACATTCTATGTGGTGTATCACTCATGCTATCTGTAACAGCTGCATTAAGACTCCAACCATGTGTTCCATTGATCATAGAAGGGGAAGGTTTCTCCCTATATGCCATACGGCTAGTCGCTCTTGGAGTGGGCCACAACGAAACACCGTTGCCTTTGATGCCTTGCCTGGACGGCGACAGCGCCATATACGAATGGTTGGACTTGGTAGTTTTCATTTTCCAAATCAGAGACCGTGCGGGAGAGTCCCATCTCCATGTTAACAAAGCCTTGCACATTTTCGCCAATGATCCATCTAGGTCGGGGCGTGATGCTTTTAATAACTCGTAACATTTCAGGCCAGAGGTCTCGGTCATCTTGCGCCCCTCGTTGCTTTCCTGCCCCTGACCAGGGTTGGCATGGGAAACCTCCGAGAACAATGTCAATTCTTCCGAGTCTGTCTTTTTCTTTGTCATAATCAAATTCCCTTATATCTGTATATATTGGAACATCGCTCCAATGTTTGTTTAAAACCTTTCCACAATATTTATCTCTCTCTACAAATGCCACGCATTCATAGTCTTCTCCATAAGCCATTTCAAAACCTAAAGTCATACCACCAATCCCGGCAAATAACTCTAAGCCTCGTAACTTTTTATTTGGTTTAATCTTTTCTGCTGTTGCTGAACGCATTCTCAATCCCTCTCCCAGTGGATTTTTCTTCAGGTAAATGTTCCATAATATCTATCGGTTCTTCTTGGTTCATTTTATCGCTCCATAAAAGATTGATAGCTTCTTCTATTATTCTTATTTGACTTTTCTTTTGATCTTTAGCAAGCAGACGAGCTTTTGCTAATGATTTAGTATATATCCTGGCAGTTGAATAACTGTTTACATCTTGCATTTTTATTTCCTCTCATGTAAGGTTTACATAATATGTAAACATAATTTGATTTTTTTACAAGGAGAAAGTTATGAATGCTCAAGTGCCTGTTATATGGCATGACTATACGGGAAGGATAATAGCTCAATCATATATCCCTTCAAAAAGAGATATTGATTATTATAAAAGAGATTATCCTTTGGCAGCTCACGGAGTAGTTGCGGAACACGTCAGTGAACCTGAAAACTACCTGATTATAAAGCGTCAGCCCATTTATTCCCCTATAGAATAGTGAACAAAACATTGGTCGGGAGTGGAATCTGTTAAGTAAAAAACAGATAAAAAAAATTTCTACGCTTGACTTTATTTACTTAATAATTATATTAGCAATTATATTTTAATTAATTTTTAACTTTTTTTAGGATTTTACTATGACTTCAAATGATTTTAATAATGCTGAAATAGCTAAATTGATATTTCAGGAAGATACTAATTTAACTAATTGTTCTACTGACGAACTGCTTACTAAAAAAGAGCAGTTAGGGAGGATAAGCCGAATGGCTAAAGTGGCTAGTGAGAATATTGATCGGTGTCTAGACAGGACATACGGACAAAGGTTGCAATCTGAGTTGGCTATAAAAGAGAAGGATGATGGTTCTCATACTTTTACTATAGAAGACGGCTCTAAGCTTACTGCTAAACTTGGTTCATCTATCTCATATGATGATGAGCAGATTTGGAAAGCTTACGATTGTTTATGTAAAAGCTATCCCCCGAAACAGATGAGAAAAATATTTAAACTATCTGTTCCGGCCTCCCAATTTAATGCCCTCGAACCTACAGCTCAAGAAGTATTAAAAAAATCAAGAACAAAGAAAATTTCTGAAAAAATTACTTACACTTATAAAGGAGCTTAACATGAGCGGAACAAAAAATTGGATTATGCAAATTGAAGAAGATTTTAATGATATGGTATCAGATAGAAAATCTGCAACAGAATGGTTGCTTGGAGATTTTAAATCTTTACACAATGCTAATCACGAAAAATTAACAAACAAAAATAAAGAAGAGTTAGACGCTTTGTCTGATTCGGATTTTAAAGATTTATTTAGAGAATTGGTTTTAGATCCAATTGAAGAAGCAGAAAATGCTGAGGCATACTATGCAGATTTATCTTACGAACAATATAAGGAGGGCAATAATGTTAGTTAATGCAGAAGAAAGAAACAAACAATTTACAGGAGTAAAGGCCGTAATTACAGGCAAGCCTGGTATTGGTAAAACAACATTACTTACTCATTTAGATCCTCGTCACACATTATTTATAGACCTAGAAGCCGGAGATTTAGCTGTCGGAGATTTTAAAGGAAATACATTGCAACCTCGAACTTGGGCGCAGTGTCAAGCTATCGCTTGTTTAGCTGGTGGATTTAATCCGGCTATTCAAAATCCAAAGGCAAAGTATAGCCAAGCGCATTATGATGTCTGTAGTGAACAAATGGCTGATGTAAAAGAAGCTATTGAGAAATCAAAGACTTTATTTGTTGATTCGATAACTGTTGCGGCTCGATTAGCTTTACTAGCGGCTCAACAAAATCCACAAAATTTTACGAAGACAGGCGCACTTGATACTCGAGGTTGTTATGGACAAATAGGTAGAGAGTTAATGGAATGGCTTATTCAATTACAGCATACCCGTAATAAGAATGTCATATTCTGTTCTGTTCTTGATGAGTATCAAGATGATTTAGGACAACCCGTTTATGCCTTACAGCTTGAAGGCCAAAAAATATCTAGGGAACTTCCCGGTATTGTCGATCAAGTTATTACTTATGCCTTTGTTGATGAAGTCGACAAAGATGGCCATAAATCACGATCAAGAAAATTTATTTGTACTACAGATAATGATTTCGGTTATCCGGCAAAAGACCGTTCAGGTAAACTTCAGACTTATGAAGAGCCTAACTTAAAACAATTATTAACAAAATTATTACCAACGCAAACTAAGGAGAAAAAGAATGCCTGATTTTAATGAATTTCAAACAGAAACCAAAACAAGTGACAATACCCCATTACCACCTGGACTTTATGCTGTGGAAATAAGTATTGATCGAAACAATACAGTAGAACATCCTGAAAACATGGATGTGTTTAATGGGGAGTTTATTCCAAATTTCTACAGGAAGTCAGGAGCAAGCCCACTACATTATTTTGCATTATGTTTTACGGTTATAAGCCCTGATTTTTCTACAAGAAAATTTTGGAAAAACATGAATGTCTATGGCGCTCCATTAAGTGAGGGGCAACAAAAGAGTGTTACTTTTTCTAATTTAATAGTCAGAAGATTGATAGAATCACATTACGGCCTTGAGCATGACGATGTATCTGAAAAAGCTAAGAATTTAAGAAAATGTTCTTATGCTGAACTTGAAGGTATGAATGCTGTTGTTGATGTGGAGATAGAGCCGAATGCTGAGTATGGAGATAAAAATACTTTTAATCCTTGGCAAGGTGTAATTACTGCTGATGATCCTCGTTATGCAGACTTTGCTCAATACTTTACTAACAAGGTTGTAGACACTTCAACTAAAACTTTTGAGAAAAAGGCTGAGGTTGTGAAACCAACCGGGAATACAGCTACAGCAGCCTCGAAAGCAGCCGACTTTGGTATATAGTTATGGGAGGCGATAAACTAACGGCCTCTCAGGTTAAAAAAGATATTCAAAGTTTGCAAAAAGCTTATCAGGATATTGGTAAAGTTACAGAAAAACTTGAACATACTATTGGCTCATTGCAGGGAAAGATAGATTCAGGAGAAATACCCAATATAGAAACTCGTGGGCGTAAGCCTAACGAGGAAAAACTAGAAAGGTTTCGCACGCTTTTCTCGGAGGGTAAAACGGTAACAGAAGTAGCAAAAGCCATGGGTTGCGCTACCTCTTATGCCTCTCAGAAGAAATCTGAATTTGGGTTGTAGTAAGTGGCACCTGGGTAAATCCATAAATCTCTGGTTTGTTGACAGGGTTTACTCGGGTGTTTTCAAATGTTTAAAAGTTGTGTAAAAGAAAAAAGAGGAAAACGTGTCTGTGGATTATGTCATAGCCTGGGTTATCATAATTATGGTTATCATGATTTTTCTCGATCTATTCCGATAGCTTGGTTTGGATGCAGAGACGGACAAAATTTTTTTTCTAAAAATATAGGATACAATATGGATTATAAAGGAACAGATACAGAGTATGAAGCTGTAATTGATACTGTTAAAAATACATTACTGCCAATGTTTGAGGAGATAGGTTTTGATAAATCTTTTAACGATTTAGAAAAACAGGAAGTTATTGATTTTGTTGTAAAAATAATTAATGGTTATAGAGATAACTTACATATACGAATCAGTGATGATAACCCTGAAGGTGTGGAAGAGTTTATGAATGTAAATGGCCTAGAGGTTCCAGAAAAAGGGCATGAAGTTATCGAGGGAAGAAAAGTAAAAGTTACGGGAAAAGGTAAGAATAAAAAATACTACGAACCTTACGATGATGAAATCCCGTTCTAGAGCAAAAGGAAAGAGGAAGATCCTTAATGTTAAAATCAGAAGAAAAAAAGATAAAATTAAATAAACTTGTTGGGGATATTTCTGACGAGATTAACGAAATTATAGATGATAAATTAGAGAAAGATAATCAACAACAGCCAAGACGAGAATATATTGGTGGTTCTAGTATAGGTGATGATTGTAAAAGAAAATTACAATATCGGTTGTTAGGACTTGAACCTGATAAACATTTTGAGGGAAGAACACTCAGAATATTTGGAACAGGGAATGCTTTTGAAGATATGGCTATAGGGTGGCTTACCAAAGCAGGTTTTAGTGTTAGAGAAAAAGATAAAACGGGTAAACAGTTTGGTTTTTCTCATTACAATGACAGAATAAAGGGCCATGTTGACGGGATCATTATGGCTAGTCCTTTTGAGGAAGACTATCCGTATCTTTGGGAATGCAAATCAGCTAACGATAGCAATTGGAAAAAATTTAAAAAAAATGGAGTAGCAAAAACTAACAAGGTTTATTTTGCTCAGATAGTTGTTTATCAATATTACATGGGATTAACAGAAAATCCGGCTCTCTTTACAGTTGTTAATAAAAATACACAAGAGATATACCATGAAAGGGTTTTATTTGATTCACAGTTTGCTCAAGAATGCTCTGATAAGGCGGCTTTAATACTTAAGGCTACTGATGCTCAAGAGTTAATGCCACGAGTAGCTTTTGACAGAGACCATTTTAATTGTAGGTTTTGTGAATTTAGTAAAAGATGTTGGGATGTAGATGGAGCAGAATAGGGAGATAGATCAATTCAAAAGACAATGCTCTAGCAGACTAGCCGATATATATTTTCATCTTTTCCCGGCTGGTAAAGTTATTGGGACAGAATTTGTTATTGGAGATTTAGATGGTAGTAGGGGCCAATCTGTTTCTTTTAGTCTTGATCCTTCTAAAAATGGTGTAGGAGGAGAGTTTAATACCTCAGATAAAGACAGAATGTTTTCAGACTTCATTGAGGTTTGGAAGTATAAAAAGAATGTTAACTTTGTCGAAGCCATTGAAGATATAGGAAAATTTTTAGGAGTAAATAATCCTATTGAATATACCCCTCCTCCAAAACAACCAACAAAAGAAAAAGGAAGGGTTGTTGCTGAGTATCCTTATACAGATATTCATGGCAACCTGGTTTGCACGGTTATTAGAAAAGAGTTTAATGATGGCAATAAAACTTTTTTACCTCAATTAGCTAATGGCGATTATAAAATGCCGTCTGTTCGTCCACTTTATAATCTTTCTAAAGTAGCTAATTCAGATAATATTATAATAGTTGAAGGAGAAAAGTGTGTAGATGCGCTTACTTTAAAAGACTATGTAGCTACTTCTGCTATGGCCGGATCATCTGCTCCTCTTGATAAAACCGATTGGTCTCCTTTGGAAAACAAAGACATTATCATATGGCCTGATAACGATGAACCTGGTTTAAAATATGCTGAATCAGTTGCTACCTATCTTATAGGTTTTTGTAAATCAGTCAGAGTATTACAACCACATAAAGGAAAACCCAAGGGTTGGGATGCCGCTGATGCTGTAACAGAAAACTTTAATATATATAATTTCTTATCATTAGAAGAAGGCGATAGAAAAGTTATTAACCTTCTTGATAAAACTTTATCAGCTTCTAAGTACACTAGAGGCACTGCCCCTCCTTATAAATATTTGATAGAAGAAACTTTACCACAAGGTGTTGCAGGAGTTTTAGCGGCTCAGGGCGATACGGGTAAAGGTCTGTTAACTTTAGATATGGGTTTAAAACTTGCTTATGGAACTCCGGGAAGAGATAGAGTATTTGATAGCCCTATTACTAAAAATGGTTCAGTTGTTATAATGACTGCTGAGGATGAGGCAGACGAGATACATAGAAGAATTGATTCGTTAGATGACGAAGGTTATCGGTTTAGAGAGACAGGACATGATTTAAAAATTATTCCTTTTCCTAATTACGGAGGAACAGTTCCAATTGTTACTGTTGAAAAAGGCAGACCACAAATTACTCCTGAATGGAGAAATATATGCGACCAAATAAAAAAAATTGAAGATGTAGTTCTTGTTGTTATTGATCCACTAAGTTCTTTTGTTTATGCCGATATAAATGCTGATCCGGCTATGGGTAGTTTTGTAACAGGATATTTTGCTAGTCTATCAACCGAAACCAATGCAACCTGGTTAATAATACATCACATGGCTAAGGTAGATATGAAACACCCCGTCACAACACCTGAACACGCAAGAAATCTTATTCGGGGAACTTCTGCTATCGTAGATGGTCTAAGATTTGCTATGGCTATGTGGACTCCTCCTGAAAGTGAAATGAAATATATATGCAAAACTTTAGGGGTGGACTTTAGAAGAAATAGAGTTGCTCATGGAGCTGTTGTTAAATCAAATGGCCCTGCTAACAGAGAGATAAGAACTTTTTTAAGAAACACAAAAAATGGTTTGTTAGAAGGTTGCAGTGAGGAACTCGGTATGGCTCGTCACGGAACAGAAATAGATCTACAAGAATTAGTTATGTGTATTAAACAAGCTGCTTACGAAGGTAAACCCTTTACACAAACAGGAAGAGCAAACGGTATTGCTTATCATAAAGAAAGATTGACACCTCGTTTTCATGATAGAGGTATAAACAATCTTCAAGACATGGTTCAAACTTTAATTGATACAAATAGAATTGTTAAAGCTATGGCTTTAGGATCAAAAAGTAAGAAGTGGTTAGATGTTCCCGATGGCCCATTTGCAGAAGGAGATGGAGAATTTACAACAGGAGCTTAAGCGGCATACCTCGTTGCAAGATTAGCTAATCCACCGTCACCAAATTTTCCGTTTCTTAAAGCCCAACTAAGTAGAGGACTATTTCCCCCCTGTCCACCAGCTACATTGATAGTGCCTAAAAGATACATTTGAATTTCATTTTCTGTCATGCCGGAATCTACTAAACTATTATAAGCTTCTTCTAAACCAGCTTCAGATAGCTTCATTTGGAAATCACTAAAGTCGGTATAACCAGCATCTAATACTCTTCTCATATCACTAATAATAGTTTCTTTAAATTCACCTAACTGCTCTAATAATCTTTCATTATTATCAAAGTCTAAAGTTCCTAAATTTCTTCTATACATTTCATAAGGTTCAATATCTTTTCCACCGTCTCTTGCATCTAATCTTTCTAGAAATCCTGTTACATCTTCGTTGCCAATAGTATAGAAGAAGCCGTCCAGAGCAGAATAATGAATTTGTAAATCGCCCTTAATATCTATGCCATATTCATCTTCCAATGCTTTTAAATCATCAAGCATAACATCACTCATAATATTCACCATAAGTTCATTCATACCTTCTCCGGCTGCTTTACCCGAATCATAATCACCTTGAGAGTAACCAAGTGGATCAAAGTCATCAAAATCTAAATTTGCATAAACTGATCTATGTGAGGGCTGATCATAACCACCAAAAATAGCATCGACAAGTTCAGCTACTGCTTTAACAGCTAGAGCCATTCCAAATTGTCCTGTAGCTGCTAACACTCCTGAAGCTGCTCGTAATGCTGTTTCAGGTTCGGGATCATCTATAAATTTAAGGGCTTCGGTAATACCTTCGATACCACCACCTATTTGCGCTAAGATAGTTAAACCTTTTTTTACTCCTGGTGGTATTGAATTTCCTACAACATCAAGAGAATCTTCAATAAAATCAGGAGTTATATCAGAAAAAAATGTAAGTACTTCAGCATTAAGAGCATCCATTCCTGTTAAAATTTCTCCACCTTCTCCTACTGTCACAACATCTCCAGCTACTTTTCCAGAGTTGGCATATTTACCGCCTGAAGCAACATCTGCTGCTGACAATGTTATTGTCTTATAACCTCCAACTGCTTGACTTAATGTTGATCCATCTACACCAGTAGTCCATGTTAACTCGCCAGGTTGGTACGAAAATCCAGCATTTTGTAACCCAGTTAAGAAAGAGCTAGCATTTCCATTAAAGTTTATACTTTCTAAGAAACTATTAACACTATCTTCTGTTGCATTTTCAAAATTAGTTTCCTCTTCCGCACTTAAACTTTCATCTATTTCCTCTTCGGACATTTTAAATGGTTCATCATAATCACCTTCAAATGTCTTCTGTTCAATAACTGAACTTTCTCCAGCCCATGTTTCACTACCCCATTCTTCTGTTACAAATTTTTCGTAACTGTCCAACATTGCTTTATTGTATTCATCAAATGTTCCGGTAAATTTACCATCAGCTACCATTTTATTGTAAGCATCTATATTATTGTATCCAAATTCAAAAGATATTCTTGCTGGCCCTAACCCCTTCATTGTTGCGGTACTTTCACCAAAAGTATCTGGCCCCCATTCATAAACACTAGCATCGCCTGGAGATATGATTTTAGTATCTGTTCCTGTAAAGAAATCTTTTATACCCTGTCCTATTTTACCCGCATATCCTTGGGTTTCGCCTTCGCCAAATAAGAAATTGTAAAGACTATCTCCTGCTACCCCTACTAAAACTGCATCTAAAAACGGACTTCCTGTTATATCAAAACCACCGCTACTTGTGGAAGAGCCTCCACTTTCGGTAATAATATCTTCACCAGGAGCTACATAATCACCCGTTAAGCCTGTATTATTTATTAAGCCTGTTGTTCCTGTGCCTGTTGTTCCCTGTCCTCCTGTAAATACACTACTAATTCCTCCACCTGGCCCTGTTCCAACATTCCCTCCTCCTGTAATTACTGATGTACCTGCTGGCTTGTAGTCTCCAAAAGATAACCCTTGTGTTAAGTTTAGACCTCTAAAACTATCAAGATTAAAGATACCACCTTCAGGAGGAGCGAATGTGTCTTCGGTGTATCCATACGCTGATAAGGGTTGGTTGGTGGTCATTGTTCCTGGGCCACCGAAGAATTGGTCTGAACTTAAGCCAACATCAAATAATGTTGCTAAAGGGTTGCCTGTATAAGGACTTACAAAAGTGTCGTAAGAAGAATAAGAAGTATCGGGAGTAAAGAAAGGCCCAAAACCTTCGTCCGTAAAATAACCTAAATTAGGAACAGTTGAACCTGGCCCTGTAGCAGTTGTCCCATAAATTGTGCTAGTGTAATCACCGTCTCCTGATCCCCCTATATCTATCGTTGTTGTTCCACCATCTGTTGAACCTCCTGTTGTGGTAGAGCTTCCATCTGTTTTTGTTGTTTTTTTTGTTTTTGTTTTTGGAGACCACGCAATACCAAAAGAAGAAGCAACCATTGAGACTAAATCTTCAGGCAATACATCTTCATAAATAGCTATCCATGTTTCGCCATCCATTCCATCACCTAAATTAGCTCCGGCTTGTCCCGCAAAAGGAATAGTTTTACTAGCACGAGCAAGAGTATTGTAAGAAGAAAGTAATGGGGAATCACCTCCAAAAGCTAAACCTTTTGGATTAAGAATAGTTACACCACCCTCTCCAGAAACAGGCTCACCTACAACTAAATCAGGAGTTCCATATATTGAAGCAGCGTCAACTGTCAATCCGGCACTAGGGCCATATATCTCATCATCAGGATAACTGATTGTTGCTTGAGTATCTTCATCTCCTGTGACAATCATTTGTCCAGCATCACTAGCTTGAAAACCTTGTTTTTCTAAATCTGTATCATATCCGCCAACAGTAAAATCAACTTCATTATTGATTACAGCGGTTGGATCATAAGTTTCTGTTTCAAGAAATATATTAATACTATCAGGATCTATATTGTAGGTATTGGCATTTTCTAAAGCCCAAGCATCAGCTGCCTCTTTACCTTGGAATTGCTCGACTCCCCTATAACCCATAGTAAAGTCTTCAACATCGATAGCAGAAGTAGATCGACCAGTTGGCCCTGTAGAAACTAATACATCTTGTCCGACATCTGTTACTTGCCCGTCCTGTCCAAATAATTCATACCAAGCATCCATTGAATCATCAGCCATTACACACTCCTACTTCTTAATAATGCTTGATTAAGTGGACTATTTCCAGCTGCTCCTAATGCAATCTTTCTTTCTATCCCTGGAGGATTAGATTGAGGAGGAGGCATTGGCATAGATACTTTTTTTGGTCTTACTGTTTCTGTTTGTGTTTCTGTTACTTGCTCTGTTCCTTCGGGGGTTGCTTCTTTAAATACTTCTTTAGCTTGCTCTTCTATAAAGTCTTGCGCTCTTTGTTGTCCTCTTGAAGTTTCTCCTGCAATAGGTTGAGTAATGCCACGAGTTGTAAGTCTTTTAATAAAGTTAGATTTAGCTAATATTTCATCTTCAGTTTTAACACCTCTTGGTCGAGTAGCTAAAAATTTCATTGCTTGAGGCGATCTTAATAAAGCTCTTAAACCATAAGAACCTATAGCAGTTGTTAATGTTGCTCCAGGAGCAAATAACAATGCAAAACCCGCAAGAGCTGTTCTTTCACTAGCGCCTTTCAATGCTGATAAACCTCGTGTACTGCTTTCTGAAATTAATTTAGAATATCTCCATAAATCTTTTAAATTATCATAAACAATTTTTCCTTGCTGACCTCCACCAAACAATTCTTCTAAAAGCTCTCTATTATATTTTGCCCCATCTCCTACAAAATTATCTAATTGGTTAGTAATTATTCCATTCATTAAATCATCACCTGCTAATTGATCTGCTGTAGGAAGTATCTTTTCAAGAGCCATATCTGTAAATAAATCATCGGCTTGTTGTTTGCTTAAACCTCCATTAGTAATTAAAACACTTTTTAATTCTGTAACTTCAGTTGGGCTAACATCTGCCTTAATAAATCTTTTTCCTAATTGAGATAAAGCATCAGGATTATTTCTAGCTGCTAGAATAGCTCTTACAGTATCACCTCTAGTTTGTTGAAAGTCTAAAGCTTGTTTTTGTTCTTTTAACCTATTAATTAAAGTGCCTGCTCTTTTCCCAGCAATGTCTGTAAAATTACTTAAGGGTAAAGCATCAACAGCATCGTCTTTCATTGTTTTTAAAATATCTACTAATTCTTTATATTCTGTTTTTCCGTAAATTTCCTCTAAAGCATATTTGTTTTCAGTAAATTCTTTCCAAAGATTTTTAGGATTGATAACCATTTGGCTTTCCACCCCTATCTCAGACACGCCCCCTTTTGGCTGAAGGCCAAAACCCTTGCTATTTGTTAAAGCTTCATCTCCAAACATTCTTGTCCAATGAGCTGCTGCTAAAGATTTTTTTAATAATTGATCTGTTCTTGTACTTCCCTTACCTAAAGTTTCATTAATTAATTTATTAATTTCCATGTTTTCTTTTTGAGCTGCTCTCATATACTGAACAAAAGGATCATTGTTTATTGTTTGTTCAGAAGCATTAGCTCTTAAATTTTTATTAATATAGTTAGTAACTAACGGCGATTCTGTTTCAGAAAATTTTATAGCTTGAGTTAATCTTCTATCTTTAAAAGGTTGAAAGGTTTTTAACCTTGTAGGGTTCATTACATTTAATAACAAGTTTAAACCTTTTTTATCTCCTACTAAATTAACAATATCATCAAACCTTAAACCATCTGCTTGAGCTTTAATTAAAATTTCTTCTATTTCTTTTGATCTAAACTTACCTATGCCGTCTTTATAAAATTGCTCTGTATCATCTAATACTTTAAAAGCTTTTTCTACATCTCTTTTAACACCTTTTTTTATTCCTCTTCCTGATTTTGACCTAGCTAATGTTCCTAGTTGTTCTTTAAAAAAATTAATTTTTTTATCTAAAGTTTTAACACCTTCTCTAGCGGCTTTCTTAGCTGCATCATCAATAGTTCCGTCAAATGCAACACCTCTTAAAACAGATCTAATATGATTTAACTCACTTAAAGAAGATGAAGGTTTTGTTTTAGTTCTTAAAAAATCAGAAAACTTTTTTAATTCTTTACCATTAAAAACAGTTTTAGAAATTTCATCAAGTTCATCTGCAATTTTTGAAAACAATAATCCATCACTGTTTAGTTTGGGTAAAAAATCTTTACTTACATTATTTAGTAAATTTTCAACTGCTAAGTACCCAGCATTAGTTTGATTTTGAAAAATTCTTTTTCCTACTTCAATTCTTTGTGCAATTTCATTTTCGTCTAAAAGTTTAGGACTACCTTTTCTTCCTTTAATACTTTTCACACCTTTTTTACCAAAAGCTTCTTGCAATAATTGAGTTAATTTATTGCTTGTTACATCAATGTTTTCTTTTAAAACTTTATCGTCAGGAAAAGCATCATTAAGAGCTTTTTGAATATCACTAGGATTAAGTGTTTTCTTTTTATTTAACATACCTTTCATAGCTCTTATAGCAGATGCAAAAGCTTGAGCATTTCTTGCTTGTGCTTTTTTGTTAGGAAAAATAACTTCTGCAACTTTTTGAGCGGTAGCTAATATTTCTTTGTCTGAAAGGTTTTTAACATTAGGCATCATGTTGGCAACATCTTGTCCAAGTTGCCCTAGTGTTACTTGTTGGCCCTCAATTTCTACAACTTTGTTAGCATTAGCCGGATCAAGAATAGTTTCAAACAAACTTCCTTTTCCTTTAGCTATTTCAGGAGGTAATAAACTTTTATCTTTTTTAAGAATAGCTTCTGCAAAATTACTTTGAGTAGCTTCTCCTCTTGCTCCTCCTAAACCTGGAGTTAAACTTGCCCCTGGGCCTTTAGCAACTCTTAACCCACCTAAAATAGCTCCACCTACCACACCTTCAGCGGCAGCGGCAAACAAAGCTTCTAAAGCTGCTCTTTGAAATACATCTGTTGCTTTTTCTGCTTGATACCCTTCAATAGCCTCAATACCTTCGTCAGCTAATACCCCAGCAAAAGTTCCGGCTCCAGCCCCTAATGAAGTTAATCCTAAATATGGTAAAACTCCTAATGATGCTCCGCCTGTTAAAGGAGCGGCTATTGCGCCTGCCGTACCAAGAGCTATTGGAGCGCCATAAGCTGAAAAAAATTCTATAACATCATCAAATGACATACCCGTTTCATCAATAGCTAACTTTTTTTCTGTAGCATTAAGACCAATTTTTTGTTGTCCTCTTGGCGTAAGAACATAACGACCTTGGGTATCTCTATCCCAATCAATACCTTTTTCTCCAACAGATTTATTAAGAAATAAATCTCTTTCTTCATCGTTATCTCTTCTCGCCCACTTAGACCTAAAGCCTAAGTTTTGCACTCCTGTTTTGTAATCTACATCTTTATCAAAATAATCTTTTCCTGAAGTAGTAATTTTATTTTTTCTGTTAGAAGATAATCTGTTTTTAAGAGCAGAATAAGGAGTAGAAGGAGAAATTTGACTTAATGCCCCCTCATCACCTTTTAAGGCATTTATCATTATTTCAGTAGTTTGTTCATCAAACTTACCGTCTTGAATACCTTTTCTTATAACTAACTCATCTTTAGGACTTAAAGCCATTTAACTATTTTCCTTTAAAAGTCTTGTTGTTTTCTTAATTTATCTAATTCAATTTCTTCTTGTTGGCTTAATATAAATTGTTGGGCCATTTTAGGATTATATATTCCTAAAGCATTTAGTCTTGAACCTTTTTCATCTAACTTCTGAGTTATTTGTTCTTTAGCATTTCTTAATTTTTCTAATAATAAATCTTGAGATATACCTACACTATTAAGACCTATTTGAGGCATTATTTGATTTATTAACTCTCTATCTATATTAGAAATTGTTCTTCCACTTTCTTGTAAAAAATCTTTAGTAAAATAAGCCTGAACTGCTTTTGCAATAGAGTTGTACTTATCTTGAGAGGATGCCAAATCATCAATACCACTTAAGGCTGTAGCTGTTCTTGTTCCAAGAGTTTTTAAGTAAGCTCCCAAACTTGTTAAGTCATCACTAATTAAGAAATTTTCTAATTCATCAAATCTTTGTACTATTTCATTATAATTTTCAATAGATGTTGTTATAGCACTTGATGCATCAAGATATTGTTCATCAGTAATATATGGTTTTGCTCCTTTTGCTAATCCACCTGGAGTAGGATCATAAATAGCAAGTTTAGTGTCCATACCAAAATCAACTGTTCTTGGAGTTTTGTTATACCCTGTTCCGTCAATTTTTGCTTTTTCTAAATCAAATTTCCTTTTCTTATCTTCTTCTACCAATCTTGTAACTTCAGCATCTTCTAAGAATGCAAATGCTGTGTCTTCAGGGCTACCACCATACATACCAGCTGTTAAAGCTTTATCTTCTATTTCTGGTGATATAGGGTTTCCTCTAATAGCTTGGCTTCTAAGTATTTCTTTATCAGCATCTCGAAGAGCTTGAGCATCTTCTAAAGCTTTTTTCTGTTCATCAGTTAAACCTGGTTCAGGTAACGATTCATCTTCAGGGGCTTTAGGAGGTCTTTCTTCGTCAGCAAATATTTCATAATAAGTATCAGGATCTTCTGCTAACATTAAGTTTTTTATTCCTTCAGGGGATTGTAAGGTTTCAATAAACATTTTTGCAGAATCAGTATCTTTAGTAGACATTGCATATAATTTATCTTTGTTACTATCTAACCATCTACCAACTTTTTGAGCTGTTGTTATTTCTCCTGCTCGTGTAGCTTTAAATAAATTAGCAAATCTTCCAGCAAGACCTAATCCTAATTGGTCTTTAGCATTATCAATAGTTTCTTCAAAAGCTTCTCTTGAGTCTAATCCTCCTCTTAATATATTTGGATTTTGATATGTTCCTTCTAATAATGGATTTTTAAAAGGAATTACATTTGCTAGACCTCTTCTTAAACTACCTGCAACAATGCGAGGATCATATCCATCTCTTCCTTCAACATATCTTCTTAAAGTTTCTTCCTCATTTTCTCTTCCTAATAAAGGAGAGCCTAAAGCTTTAGGTTTAATTTGAAATGGTTGTCTATCTGAAAAAGGATTTAGTTCTGGATTTTGACCGATAACAGGAAGCGCAGCTATTCCAGCTACAGCACCAGCAGGTTTCATAAAAGGTTTAAGTTTGTTTATATTTTTTGCATAAGGAAGTGCTTTTTTAACATACGGTGATGCTCTATTATAAAGATTACTTACTATTCCTTTTCCTCTATTAAATATATTGTTTTTAACTGGTGGTTTCTTTCTAGTATTTTTTGCTTTTTTATCTATATCATCAGCATCAAAATAATCAAAAGGTCTAGGAGGAGGGCCTCCTCTTCTAAGTTTAGCTATTCCCGTAGTTCTATACACTACCACCTCCAAATGGATTAAATCCGGCAATTCCTGTAGCAGCTTTAGCTGCGGAAGAAGTTCCTACCGGGAATGGTGTTGGCATTCCATATAAACCAGGTGTTACCATACCTCCTAATTCTTGAATAAAACCTAATTCTGAGAAAGGTCGTGATTGCTCTGCATATATATTTTGTTGAGCAGTATCTAATAAGTTTTGATTATAACCTCTTAAATTTTCTCCATATCCAATAGCTGTTCCTACATCTTGTCCGTATAAATCTTGAGCATTTGCTCCAAGAGTAGCCATGTTACTAGCAGTTGTACCTAACAATGTTCCTAAGTTTCCATAAGTAGAGCCAAGGTTAGCAATCCCTGTTCCTATATTAGCATATTGTTGTCCTACATTACCTTGCCTATTTCTAAAGTTATCAAACTCACTATAATATAAATTACCTAAACCTTCAGTTAATGCTCTACTTGTATCATCTTGAATGTTAGCTCTTTCTAAACCAAAGCGAGAACCACCTAATGCCCCAGCTCCAGCTGCCTGTCTATCTAAAGCAGCCAATTGTCGTGCTTCTCTATCTTCTAATCTTGCAGTAAGATTATCAGCAACTTGTTCGGTAAAAGCATTTGGATCTAAACTATCTTGAAGTAAATCTTGTCCATAACGACTAGATAATATTCCTTCTTTTACATAAGGAAGAACTGACCTAGTGAGACCTGCTTGTTCTCCGTAAAGGTTTCTAGCATCTTGTAGGTAAGGCATAAATTGACCAATACCTCTAGCTGCTGCTTCATATCCTGCTGTTTCTAATCCTGTTAGAGGAGCAATATTACGCATATAAGCATCAGGACTAAATGCACTATATCCTTCAGGAGCTGGCCCAAATCCTGTAAAATTTCCCTCTGTATCATATATAGGAGAAGCGCCTGTAACAAGTCCCATTGCTGATCTTAAAACAGAATCATAAACGGCTTTTTGACTTGGATCTAATCGGTTCTCAACAGCACTTACTGAACTATATTCTGTAGCCATTACACACCTCTCGCATTTTCTAAACTATCCATTAGAGCATACATTTTTTGTGTTCCTTTTTCTCTAGAGCCTCCACCCGCATTTCTGACTGCTTCTGCTGTCATAACAAATTCCCCATCAGATAACATAGCAGGAATATCATCAGATGTTCCTGTACCAGGCCCATTTATACCTCCTGTTTTTCTAGGAAATCCACCTCCAGCTAAATTTGCAATACCACCTTTAGCCATTCCTCTTCTTCTGCTCATCATGTTAGAGAATAATTGATCTCCTCCAAATCTTTTATTAGCTTCTTCTGTTTGTCTTTGATATTCTAAATTTGCTAACTCTGTAGCTTCTCTTCTTGTTCTAAATTGATCAGGAAATAATTTTTTAAGAAGAAGTTTATTGATTTCTGTTCCCATACCATGTTCAGCAATATCACTTAAAAATCCTCCTGTCCCTCTTCCAAAGTAAGCAGGTCTTTGATTAGGTTGACGAAGAAATCTACCAGCCTCTCCTATAATATTTCCGTCTCTATCTAATTGTTCAACTGCGCCCGTGCTATAATACCTCATAATGCCTGTGACTTCTCCCGTGCTTTGATTTATTATAGGTTCATCTCTAGTTTCAATACTACCCATATCAAATCCACCTCTAGTGCCTTGACCACCCCCTAAACTTAAAAGACCAGGTTTATTATTATCATTAAAATTTACATTTTGACTTAAAGGAATGGGTTCAAGAGGATTTCCTTCTTCAAATGAAAGGTTCATTCTTAAGTCCTCAATGCCACCACCTGGATTATTAGTTAGAACTGTTCTAGCGGAACCAGCTACAGGAGGGCCACTTCTTTTTTGGTTTGTATTAATGTTTCTTTCTTCTACTTTTTGTGATTCTCTTCTTAGACGAGGATCTAATATTTGACCTGAGTTTCTTAACAAGGTATTTATTCCAGCATTTTTAAAATAATCACCTTTGTTTCCTCCAGCTAATAAAGTATATAAACCACTTTCAATTAAATTTTCAGGGCTAAAATAATCAAGGGCAGCATTTTTACCGTAATTAAATACATTTCCTGCTGAACTTGCTATATTTGAACCTAAATCTGACCAGAATCCCATATTGACCTCATGTTATCTGAAGCAATGATATTATAGCATCAATTACCGAACCACTTCCGGCATTAATTTTTAATATATCATTTGCTTCCAAAACTATAATTTCTCCGTTTTGGAGGACTCTTTCTTGTGTGTTTGCAGACACGGATGCTTCGTCCCACACTCCTGTGACACTAGCGGAACTATCTAATACTTTTGTAGAAACTGTGATAGCTCCTGCGGAAGCATTATATATATTTACAACTTTAATTATAGCTTGTCCACCGCTAGGACAAGTATAAATTGTATTATCACCTGAAGATAACCCATTTTTAACAATATTTAAATAGGCTCTTGCCATTAACTTATAAACCAAGAGTAAGTCTCAGACTCTTCTCTTGTCTCCTCTGCTGTTTGTATACTTGAAAATATTCTTTGAATATCCCCTACTAATCTACGAAAATACGATTCTGTGTAGTTTCTTTCGGGTAAAGGTAAAGTAGTTTTGGTAAGAGCTTGTTCAGGTACTTTTGTCATCTTCTACCATCCGCTTTCATATCTAGTCTTACTCCCCCTATTCTCCACTGCTGACCTACAGTATTGGTTTCAAAACGAAATGCTGCTTGCCTACTTCTTATACGAGAATATAATTGTTGTGATCCTGTTGTTCCGCTATTAGCTGCTCCTGTTTGAAAAGTAAATGTTTGATCTGTTATGGGAGGATTCAAACTAGATGAATAATCTCTAACCTTGACAATTATATTCATGTCTTGTGAAGATGCTGTTCCATAAAAATATATGTCAGGTAAAATTCTTCTAATAAACATCATTTGATTACCAGAACCAATATCTATGTCACTTGATTCGATATAAGCTGTCATAGCTGAACCGTCATCATCGTCCCCTGTTTCTTGATTGTAAATGTAATTATTTGTTCCAGCAGCTATAGGGTTAGTAACAGAAGTTCCTACATCATCCCAAGCTGTTCTATCCATTGTGCCAACAGTCCAGGTTTGGTCTAAGTAATTATAAGTAACATATCTATTTACTTCGGTAGAATCAGCGCTTGGATAAAACCAAGACACTTCATTAAAGTTTTCATTTCCAGCAGCAAAAACTTTATATCTTTGAGATAAATTAATATCATCAAAAACATAATTTCTTACACTACATGGTAAAGTTTGAACAGAACCCGCATATACATAAAAGTTCTCGCTATCAGCAAAGAAAATATTATTGTTGGCATTTATTGCTGCATTTGGAGATAAGATAGAAGTACCTTCATCCATTAAACTAAAACTGAAAACAAAAGCTGAACCCGTATAATTCATAGAATATAAAGAAGTATCAGTCCAAATAAGTATTTCTTGTCGTGTTTTTATACCACCAATAATTTTACTACCTGAAGATAGCCTGTAATCACCTGCACTATTTTCATTTAAAACTTGCCATACATTAGGATTTTCTGTATCAGACCATCGAATAAGCATAGGATCTTGTGTGCTAGATCCGTGTTCATTAGCTCCTAAACACACAACGTGTTTACCTAGTTCACTAACAAGAGCTTGTGTTGCTACCGTTGGCGCAAATCCATCAGCCCCAGCCTTCGCAGACAAAGCAACACTAGCAGCAGAAACGCCACCTGATTTATCCCAATAATACACACCACCATTATTAACATTAAATACTAAATCTTCACCAAAATTATCTTTACCCCATAATCGTAATTGTTGGCCGTCTGTTAATGATGTGGCTGCATTACCCCATCCGATAAAAGTATCGGCTTGTTGAACAATAGCTCCAGCTGTATGTGTTGCGTCTTGTGTTCCTGATTGACCTCTCGTACAGCTAGTAAAAGATGTGGCTGTTAATGCTCCATAAGTTATTAATTCTTCATTAATTAATATTGTTCCTGTTACTGTAAAACCAGCAGTGGATACTACATTAATAGTAGCTGCTCCAGCACTGTTAGTGCCTGTTGTAGTTGTTGATTGCACTCCTGTTTGTGTTCCACCAAAAAAACCAGCTCCAAAACCTACACCAGCTGTATAGTCCACTGAACCCGTGTTAATCTGATAAACAGCATTAACTGAACCACCTCCATTTACTGCTGAACTCGCAGAGGTGGATACATTTATTGTGTAGTTATCATTATCAATAATTGTAACTATTTGATGTTCTTTATTAAAATCTACTGCTGGAACTCCACCAACAGCGCCACTTCCCGAAAAAGTTACAAAATCATTTTGACCAGCATTATGGCCCGCATCAGTTACGGTAACTAAAGTAGATCCGTTAACAGTTGTAAATGGATTTGTTAGTGAAGAAGTTTTTCTCGTTGGTGTAATATCATTATAAGCTTCACCTTCAGATACATAAAATTTAAGATTAGTTCCAACACCTATATATTGACTTCCGTCAATAGCAGCCCATTGATTTAAGCTACGACAAGTTCCTTGAAAAGTATTACTTCCTCTTTTCTCCCAACCACCTATTTTTTCTGGAAAACCTGAACGAAATCTTACTTTGTCAGAATCATACCATCCACCCTCATTTGAATAGCGTGTTCCTTCTTTTATAACTCCAGGTTTGAATTGAACATTCTCTAGCATTGTTTACCTTAAGTTGGGAATGATGCGCCATATAAATCTATACGAGATCCTGATTTTAAGGTGTTGCCACCTAATTCACTAAACACTAAGCCATATACAGCAGTCGCATTTGCTGACGCTTCCTTTATATAACATTGACTTGTAGTACCTATATCACCAGTTGCTCCACCATCTTTTGTACACGTAGATTGAGCATTACCAGCAAAATTATTTCCTGAAGAGTATTGAGCATTTCTAAATAAATACATTGTTCCCTCAACAACTACTTCCGTTGATGATGAAGAAGGAACACTTCCAACAGCAATAACTCCTGTGGCTGCATTAGAAGATTTATTTGCATTTGATGTTACAGCGCCTCCACTAGCTCCTGAAACATCTTGGTAGATAAATGTGCTGTTAAATATGTTACTCGCAGATACTTGGCTACCAGCCGAATCGACTAAACCAACTCTAAATGTTGTTAAAGTTGTAGCATCAAAAAGTAACCGATAAGTAGCCCACCATACATCATAAGCAACAGATCCAAAAATAGTCATGGAATTTGCTCCACCACTTATAGCATTACCTACAGTTGACCATGCTCCAATTGTTCCAATATCAACAAACTGTAAATTTCCAGAACTGTTCATTTGTAAAATTTGTTCGGAAGTTCCAGAAGAGCTAGGGAATTGATAACCACCCGTGCCACCTATAGTAAAATCATCGGTAATTGTTCTATTAGCAACATGAAGAGCAGAAGACGGATTAGCTTGTCCAATACCCACTCTATTATTTGTTTGATCTAATACTAAAGTATTTGTATCAAAGTTTAATCCATTAGGAATAGAAACAGCATTACCATTAATTGTTGTTGTATCTCCAGAGGCATCGCCTAAAGTGGTATTTCCATTCACGGCTAAATTTGTAGTTACTGTTAAAGCTTGACTTGCTGTTACATCTTTAGAAAGAACCACGCTTCCAGTTCCGTTTGGAGTTAGCACAATATTGCCGTTTGTATCTGTGGAGGAAATTGTGTTTCCTGTAAAATTAATGTTGTCTATATCTAAATCATCAGTAAATGTAAGAGCTGTATAAACATTAGAACCCGTGCCATACAAAATTGTTGTTTTACCATTTGGAATAGTGACACTTGTTCCTGTAGGCCCAGTTGTTCTTACTGCTATACTTTGTCCACCCGTTGTTCCATTTTTTACAACATATAATTTTTCTTGGGCTGGAATATAAATATTTGCTGTCGTGCCAATAGTTCCTTGAACATCAAGAACCATATTTCTTGATTGATCTGTTTGACCATTATTTGTTGTAAGAGTGGTATCTCCAGAAATAGTTATAACTTCATAACCAGATATTGCTTGCTCTAATAAAGTTCCCATGTTTCGATTGGTAGTAGAACCCCATGTACCAGCTTGTTCCCCGGTAGCAATAAGTTCTAATCGTAAAGAATTTGAATATGTACTTGCCATTACGCTGCTATCTCCGTCCAACCTGGGGTTTGCGAATCGTCAATCACTTGCCACACATTAACAGCAGGTACTTGACCAGAAGAAATAAATCCTGTGGCACTCACTCCGGTTGGAGTAATAAGAGCTGTGCCTGTTACATTTACATCTCCAACTATACCAAAAACATTCATTCCAGAGTTATTTACTGGAATAAGTATAGATGCTTTAATTGTTACACTATTTAGTGCGGTATTTCCAATTATTTCAGCATTATAATCCATCTCAAGCATGAAGCCCATGCCTGGGTGACTTGCACAATAGACATACAGTTGTGGTGTAGAATCAGTAAGAGTAATTTCTACATAAGCTCCCGGATTACCAGCAACTCCATTAACTGTTACGCCTGTTGTATATTCCGTTCCTCCTCCATGCGTTCCATCTGCTGTAGTAGAGAATCGTAAAGGATGAGTTCCAACAGAAGAGTCTGATAAATCAAAGCGATAGGTAAATGGAGGATGAAGACTATCAAGTGTAGTCTGCATAAAGTAATTTAAGTAATAAACATTACCACTACCACCGTTAGCAACTGTCACATTAAATGTTTCATCGCCTCTTGGTTTAGCTATAACATTACCCGCAACAATCGTTTCTTGCCCTAAATGAGCTGTTGCAGAAACTCCAGTTACTTCAGCAGTAATCGGTAAGACCGCCTCTACTGTCCCTAACTCTGCTGTCATTAGAAGGTTAGTGTTATTAACGGGAACAAGAATACCTACAAAGACCGTTTCGTTACCTAATTCAGCATTTGCCGATACACCCGTTGGGAAGACTATGACGCCAGCTCCCGCATTAACAGTTCCAATGGATCCAGTTGCCTCAACACCCGTAACCTCAAACACCATGTCAAATTTGGTTGTAACAACTCCAAGGCCAGTTGTTCCGGCTACGCCTGTAGCGGATACAGTTACATTGACTGGCCCTCCTCCTGAAGTGGAGAAAGCGTCTTGTGCGTATGAGTCAAAACCAAATGCCATATTTTATTTTATCCTATTTTAAAAAAGAATACGAGTATCTGGTTTTCATCTCCTATTCTGATGGGGGTTCGTGACCTTCGGGATTTTCAGGATCGTAATCATCTTTATATTCTGGAGTGGGAGCTGTAGGAACAAAATCATATAAAACACTTCCTTCATCCCAAAAAGTATCTGTTTTATCTACGGGATTACCACTTTCATCCACATATTCACCTTTGTTTGCAATTAATACGTCTAAACTTGCTCGATATGTTGTAAATGCGTCTTGATTTTTTAGTGGAGCATCAACCAATTGTGTCCAATCTAATTGAGACTTTGTAGCCTGTAATAAATCTATGTAATCATTAATTCTTGAAACATGGTAATTATCAACAGAAGCGTCATGAGCAGATTGTCTCATGGCTAACTCAGCATCGGTTTCATCCCTCCACTCTCTTTCAAATGTTGTTGGGTTTCTATCATTGATTTTACCTTTGGTTAATGTCTTTTTAGTTGGATATGCCATTTTCTCTCCTTAACTTGATACAACAGCCGTTGGTTTAATTCTGCATTTTAAAACAGCAGTCAGCCACACTTGTCTGTTGGCGTCAGTTGAGCTGTTTCCTTGTCCATTTAATCTAAATCCGCCAAATTCTCCACCCCATGTGTATTGATTAGAGGTAGACCATGTTGTGTTATTTCTATTTGGCATTTTAGCGCCACAATACCAGTTTGGGCCATAATTAAAGCTGTTACTATAAGTATAATATCCATCATGCCATACTCTTTGATAGGCTCCAGGCGCACATTTTACGTGCAGTCTTCCACTAGCTTGTCCTACTTGGAGATTACTATTTGTTGTATATAGATAAGGGCCAGATGACCATTGATTGTATTGTCCAGACCATGAATTAGAACTAGAGCTACCAGAGGCTGTATTTCTAGCCCAATCGCCATTGCCTTCCCAACTATTATTTGTTGCCCCTTGGTTGTCATAACTATCACCAATTCCACTTGTATTGCCATTAGTACAACCATGAGCTGTGCCAGCTCTGTTTAAAACCATAAAATAACCTATTAGCCCGCCGCCCTGATCGTCATTATTATAAAAAGTAAAATCTAAATCCAACCACCTCATATTTGCTTGAGCTAAATAATTTGATTGTATAGCAGCAGGTAAATTCCAAATTCCTAAATTCCATCCAAAATACTCATTAGAACTGTTAGTAAAATTAGCATCTGCTACAGCAGGAGTGGCATCATTGTAGGTAGAATCAACATAAACTGTTGTTACCATAGGAGTGCCAGCATCAGTTACATAAAACTCACAAGCCGTTGTTCCGGCAGAACTAAAAGTTAAATTTCCATTATTATCAAGATAACCCTCTGCGGTAGCGCTAGGGCGTGTTGAAGGGAGTGTCATATCAGCATTACCTGAAAGCGTTCCTAATTTATTTGTAGCAAGTGTCGACATTTTTTCTCCTTATGTTTTAGTGATACCCCAAAGTTGAATATTTCCCTGCCATTTATAACTGCTATTAGTAGAAAATTTAAATCCATCAGCAAATTGAGTATTGGTTCGAGTGCTGTAAGGTTTTTGAATGTAATAATTAGAATACATTTGATAACCATAATTGTATTGATACCAGTTACCATTACCATTAGCGTGACTCCAATTCATAGCCATATCCGGTTCACAAAAGTGTCTTAACCCGGCTCCATTGTAATACCTCATTTCACCGTAAATACCTGCTTTCCAAGGATAGGTACTTGATTGAGTTGTAGTCATATCAAATTGCGCGCTATATGTATCACCAGCATTGCCCGTTCCTATAATACCACTCATTTCAAATTCAGAGGTATTAGCGTTTCCTGTGCCTCCATAAGTGCCATAACTTCTACTACTGCTATCGGTAGCTGACCAACCTGCACTATATAAATTACCATTAGAGATATTAGTGCTTCCGTTTAAGGGAGCTATATAGAGCTGCTGTCCCGTAGTTGAAGTGCTATAAGAACCATGAAGATCAAATATTAACTTATACATATATACATCAGAAGCGGATACAGACGATCCGGAAGATAGTTGAATATCAATCGTTGTCGCTAAAGAATCTTGCTCTACAACATTTAAACATACCCACCCTGTTTCACCAGAGCCATTTGTCAAAGTATTAAATGTTGCAGATACTCCAGAATCCGCAGACATCGTTCCATCCGTGTCTACCTGAACTTCTGTACTTGTAGAGGGCAAAGATGTAGGAAGTTTTAAAGGAGCTGATCCTGTTAAACTTTGTATTTTTTCTGTTCTTACCGTCATATTATATCCTATGTTTTAGTTGGATTAAGGAAAGAGTATGTCCAAAACAAACCCTCATTAATGTTATTACCATTCGTATCATAAAAATCAAGTTGAGTAGCCTGATTCCATGTTTGTCCATTACTGTTCATATAAAAATCACTAAAATTCTGAGTAAAATAACAACTATAATTACTAAAGGTTCGATCATTTCTGTATGATATTTGAGAAATCATTCTCATCATACCTTTTCTAGTTATATCTCCACCTGCACTGTTTTGAGCAGGAGTTAAGCAATAAATATAAACTATACCACTAAGCAATCCAGCTCCTGTCCACCCAGCAGTTTTTGTAAATCCTTCATCGCTGCTTAAACTTCCAGAGGCTATGCTATAACTATAATTCAACTTAAAGCCGTTAGAACTCGCATTGGCATTGTTATTTACATAAGATCCATTACCTCCATTATAAGAGTCTCGTTTTTTATAGGATTGTTTAAAATTACTATCAAGAATAGCAGTGCCACTAGAATCTTTTAATTTAATAGTAGGATGAGAATAATCATTACCTGAATTATTATCAAAACACACTCCCGCAAATTCTAATTTTGACCAAGCAATATTATCAACATCACTCGTATTATCAGGTGTCAAACTTAGGTTAACGGTTGAAGGTGTAGAGACAGTATTATTTACCCTTACCTTATCGCAAAATCTTTCACCAATAACAGCTGGTGTACTGCCTGAACCCATTTTATCAGTAGAAACACCGCCTGTTTTGTATTGCCAAACCCCACTGCTAGTAGATTGCAGTGTAGATTTGGAAGCGGGATAGGTAGTCGGAAGAGTAAAATCTTCTCCACCTGGTGTACTTATCTTATTTGTTTTTATTAACGATGCCATAATATTACCTTTTTACTATATATTTAATTTGTTTGCAATTCTTCTCATTAAGCTACTGCTAATTCAGCTGCTCCTTGTTTTAATGTTATCCAACATTCTATTCTACCACTTACTACACCAGTTATATTAGTGCCACTTAAGTCATTTACATCATTCGGTAAAAACCACAATTTAATACCTTGAGCATGATTAGTTGTAACTTTATTCAGAGTATTACTATTATTGGGCTGATTCATCATAGCTCCCCATGCTTGTCCAGCTTGGTGAGAGTAAGCGCTTTGATAACTTGACCAAGTTAATTGCCAATCACAATCAGGACTCATTATGGTGTTTTGTATTCTAATACTGCCATTTAAATTTGTTCTCTGATTAGTATAGTTTGTTGAGCTAAATGGATTATTTTCAATACTAGGGCCATAATAACTAGTATTACCCCAAGAACTTATTTGCGGATTATTATTATACCCCCAAACATTTAAACCATAATCATTACACGCATAACTACCATTTGAATAACTATGAGTTACATCTTTTGCGCTTGGTCGACTATAACTTTGAATCCATGTTGTGTTGTTACTGTTTCTATAATACATATATCCATAATAATTAGCGCTCGTGCTTTCTAATATAGGACTTCCACCGGCTGTGGAAAGCGGGGCTATATAACACAACATATTATTATAATTATTAGTAGTATTATTAGTGCTACCAAAATTAACAAATTTCAATTTCCAATGAAAACTTTCTATTTCGTTAGGACTTGCTGCTAGTGATGTGGGAATCATACATTCAAAACCATGTAGTGGAGTAGACGGTGTATAATTATTGTAATCCCAAACCTTAACCAATCTTTCTTCTGTAGGTGTGGGAGTTGCTGCTGCTCCTCCACTTGATGCGCCTTTAAGTTTTAATCCTCCAACTCCGTCTGTTACAATTTCGGTATTAGGGGTGCCATCGGATGTTGGAAGTTTCCATGATATTGGCCCTCCTGTTGATATACCATCGCCATTATTTACAAATGTTGTGCCAACAGGAGAAACAGTTGCTTTTATTCCGTTATTTATAGTAACCGTAGCATAAGCATTTATTACTGGTGAAAACATAGTATCAGCTGTAATGGTTGTATCTGAAGTAAAATCAGCTGTTCTGTCCATAATGGTTGAATTAGAAATATCTACAGCATAAAGATCAGCACTATCTACAACAGTTAAAGTATTGCCACTTGTTACCTCATAGTTAGATGAAGTAAAGTAGGCTTTGTTAAATTGTAATGTTCCTTTAAATTGTCCAGAAAGAGCTTTATCCGCTGTCAACGTGTCAGTAAATATAGCGTCTGTTTCCACAACATTATTAGGCATATCCGTAGCAGAAAAAGCTGCATTTTCAGCCGGGTATGTAGAAAATATTTCAGGAGCAGAGGCAAAATTGACTTTGTTGTTAGAGTTAGAAGAAGATTTAATTTCTGTTCTAGATAAAGTCCAAGGAGTACCAGTAGTTAAAGTTCCTTTACCTACCTCAAAAGCATTATTGGAAGAATCAACAGCGCAATAGAAGACCTCATCACCCGTTGCATGAACGGCTGAAAAGGCTCTAAAACCTCCATCAGCTCCAGTTCCAGATAACGAGAATGTTCCCGTGCCTGTTGTGGTAGCTTCTTCCTTGGTTCTATCATAGAATTTCAGGGCCATAAACCTACCTTTTTAAATCTAAGCTATTCTAATAATAGCGTTTGTTGCGTCAGCAGCTGGGAATTGAATTGTAAAATCTCCAGCAGAACTTGTTTTATCACTACCAAAATCTAAAACACATACAGCATTGTTTCCAGCAAGACTATAGTTGTAAATTAATGCTCCTCTAGCAGTAATAGAGCTAGAAGACCAAGTTACATCTGCAAAGTCTGTTAGGGCTGTTGTTCCAGATAGTGATGGCGTTACATTAGTTAGAGACTGACCGCCAGCCGAATAAGCTGTTCCAGTTGCCTCATTACCTGATGCATATGCGGTTGTAGTAGCGTCTAGAGAAGCACTATTAGTATAGAGAGCCACATAATATGTGTTCCCGGTACCAGTGCTAGTCGTAGTTCCACCACCACTTCCGTTAGTAAAGTTGTGAAGACCTTGCAACAATTCTTGTTTAAAACTGCTACACATTGCTTGCGTTATTGCCATTACATTCTCCTTATTGATTCAGCTAACGAATTATGTCCTTCTTTTTCAAGAAGGTTTATTACATTAGTGCGATCACTTTGAACCGCTTGAGTCATATATATAACTAATACATGAAAAAGCTTTTCTTTGTAAGTATTAATTTGTTCTTTAATACCATCGGGCGCATCGCCACTAACATAAATTATTCTATCCATAGCTAATTTAGCTACTTCTTCTGGAGTCATTCCTCTATTTTGCGTTGTTATAACATTAACATCTCCAGTATTCATTTTTACTTCTGCTGTAAACATAGTCATTTTAAGTCACCTTTTGTCTTATTATTGTTGAACGGTATTCATCTGTACGATTACGCCCCTCTCCAAGATTTTTTACCCTAGACAGCGCTTCCATATAGCGATCATTATATAGTTTTATTAAATCCGGCTCACCTTTTAAAAATGTGTAAGCCTCAACTAATGATCCATATAATAATGCGTTTTGAGCATTAGTACCAAACCAAGATGTTCCATCTGTAGATGTAGTTATGGAAACAGGCTTGTAATAATAATGCAATTCTACTTCATATGATTGATCCGGGGTGGGTGAAAGTATAAAAGTATTTTCATCCCATAAAGAATAATATTTAGGCATTCCTCGTGTGGTGTCAGGATCGGGATCAAATGTTTGTAAAAAATTAACATCTTTGTTTAAAAGAAAATGATGTGTTCCACTAGAAACAATACTTAAACTATAGGTAGATAAAAAATCATCAGGACTAGAAAGATATTTATTGTTAGCTGTGGTATTACCCGTAGAATTTTTTCTATCTAATGGTAAATCTGATTCGCTAAATATTCTTTGTTCAGCATTTTGTATAAAATTATCTAAATTAGCAACAAAGGTTGTTCCTGAATCTTCTACAAAATCTTGTATAGCTGTTTTTAATGTTGTGTATGTGTATGCCATTATACTACCACCGTTATACTACCTAATTGTCCATTCAAAGAATTAGTTCTAAAAGCATGACCAATTAAATCTTCTTTTGAATTAACAAATCCAGGATTTTCTGTTCTTACCACACCTTCACCAGCCTCTACATCAATACTAGGTCTTGGTTCATATAATGCTTGGGGATCTACAGTATTTGTAGGTATCTCTAATTGTGGTTGTTTTGGATCATAACATTCATGACAGGCTTTCCAACCATTCCATTGTTTTTTTAACTCGTGTAATTTGTACCTTTGACCACAAATATCACATATAGCAATTGCAAATTTTCCAAGAGCGTAATTCATTATCTTACCCTGTAACTCCTCATATCGGGAGCTATTCTAAAGGATGACCGAGGTTCATCTTGATCAATAGCTCTTCGCATATCATCTTCATATGCAGCTTTTAATATTTCCATTCTTTCAGGAGCTTTTTTAACAGATAGCATATAAGCTAACCCACTTGCTAAACATGGATAGAACCTAAAAGGCATTTGTAAAGTATTATTTGGCGCATCAGCGTCATCCATTCTTACTAATCTATTATAAACTATTTTATCTGTACTGTTATCTGGAGTAGGCCATAAATATATTTTAGGATCAATTTGTTTGTCTAAAAAATATTGAGTTGGTCTAGCTTTATTAGACTTATCAGGAATGTTTAAAAATTCTGCACGGCTTACCATTCCTAAAGACATATCTGTATCTGTACCATTTTCATTTCGTCTTAAAACAGCGTCTAGTACATCAATAGTATCAGTTCCTGGAGAAATATAATTTACTCCTTCACTTACTGTAGTAATCGTTTGTTGAATAGTCCATTGATTAAGACCTCTGTTAGCCCAATCAGCCAAAAGTAAATTCATAGATCTTTTAGCTGTTTCTAAATCATAGCCTGTTCGTAACTCTAAACCACATCTTTCATAAGCTTCCTCAATGTAATCTGTTACATTTAATTCAAAGTTTTTAGAGTTACTTAATGTCATTAACTATACCTTGTTGCCTTTCTTCTAGAGGACATAATTTTACCACATCCTTTATTCTTTTTTTTTCTTACTTTACCGCCTTTACTATAAAAAGATCTTTTAGTTAAAGTACCAAACTGAGAACGACCACTAGCCACTTTCAATAATCCTATCAATTTTAGATTCTATTTTATCAAACCTTCTTAGAACTTGCTCTAAGCTATCTTGATAATCTTCTTTAGAAACATATTCTTTAGCTACTTCTACTTTAAAATCATTTATATCTTGCTGTGCTTTATTCATCCGAACAAATAAATTAGCAATAGCATAAGTGCCAGGAGCAATTAAGATGGTTAAACCAACATTCCATAGTAAGTCCATTTCCATCTTAACTCCTTATTACGTGTAATATATTTGAGCGTTGTCAATATTCGCATCAGTAGTAACTCGCAGTCCGTCTTTTAAACGAACTCCCATGTCACCTGGAATATAAACAGAATCATTGTTATTAGCGCTAACAGAATATGTTGTCTGTGTTGCCCAAGATCCATTTACTTGTGTTTGAATATTAACTGTACCTTCTCCTCCAGCGCCTGCAGAAAAATCAATCCCTTTAAAATATGCAATTGTACTTGCATAATTTACAGCAGGGTTTGCAGACTGTGGATTAATGATAGTTTCAGTAGCATTAGCTCCTAAATTTGCGACACTAACTGGGCCAGCCATTTAAGCCTCCTATGATAAATTATTGTTCTGAGCGTATAGAACTGTAACAGTAGCAACACCAGCTGTTCCATCTCCAGTTGCTCCAGTAAAGTCAGCAAGAACCTCTAAATCAGTTGTTCCAACATTAGTAGCTTCAGTATCTAAAGTTCCATGTGTTGTTCCCACTGCTTTAGTGTTTATGCCGTTTAAAAAAGCATCTGCATCTGCTGCAGTTCCTACAGAAATAGTAGCGGCTCCAGTATCATCACCAGCTGTTGTTACATTTAAGATAACATCAATAATCTGTGAATTAGCAGGTATAACTGCCATTCTTTGATTAAGTTGACTTGCACCAGTAATATTTGGAACTGCTGATTGAGCCATAGTTACATAGCCTACATCAGCAACATCAGTGCCAACTGTTGTTCCAGTAGTGTTTGAGATTGGGCCTGCTTTAATTGGCCCACTAAAAGTTGTTGTACCCATTGTTTTTCTCCTTGTCAGTTGAGTAGCCTGTCGAACACCATGTTCGTCAAAGATTCTTCATAATATAAAAGTTTCCCGGAGAATGCAATAGGCAAAAAAAAGGGTAGACAGAATCTACCCTTTTCTCAGAAATCTAAAAAAGACTAAGCGCCTTTTGAACCATAAATTCCTCTAGGATCAGACCATCCAAAGCTGTATCTTTCTCTTGCTTTGTATCTCATATTTCCTGTGTTGAAGTCACCTTCCATTGCTGTTCTTAATGGGCTTCTTTCAAAGTGTTTCAGACCATTAGGAGCATCGGTTAATACAAACCATGCGTCAGGATCAGTTAAGAAGTGATTCACTACATATCCTTCAGGAACAGCACTTGTATTTCTGATAGCGTTAATATCGTTATCAGCAGTACCTACTCTAAGAGTAGATTCAAGTATTCTGTCAGCAACAAATCTTAGTTGTGACGGAACAACAAGTTTTCTTCCGTTAAGGGCAACGATTAAATTTCTTTCGTCTACAAAATTACTAATATCAATTAGTGCATTTTCTAGAGAAGCTTCATTTAAATCGGCATCTGTAGTAGGTTCGTTAGCAAATGTTCCTCCATATGCTAGTGGATGTGCAGTTGAGAAAAGCTCAACCCCGTCACCACCAGTGAAGTTATTGTTAAAACCATTGTTTAGAACATTAGCTGCCTTAACTTGTTTAGTGTGATTCATTGACCTAGCTAATGCTTTAGTATAGCGAGTTGCTAGACGATCATACAAATTATCTTCAACAGCTTCTTCCGTTAGAGCAAATGCAAGAGCAATTGTCTCATGTGTATAACGAGAAGTATAAGCTTCTGAAGCTGAGTCGTATTGTACGCCTGCGCCTTCTGCTTTTTCTGCAGCATTACCGAATCCAACGAGCATTACTTCTTCTTCAAATGCTCTGTCAGAAGATTCTGTTTCAAAAATCTCTTGAGATTCGTCACCGTATTTAGCATATTCAAGTCCAAATAAAGCGTTGAGGCCTGGTTCTAGTTCTTTTGCGAGTTGTGCGCGTGATATAGCCATGTTAACCTCCTATGCTAGACCGTCAGTGCCACCAGAAAACACTGAATTGTTAATAGTAACGACCACGTTGGTGTTAGCAGACGCTGTGTCACTGTTATCTGCATCCGTTGAAATGCCAATGGCTTTCAAAGGAAGAGTAGCAGTGGTATTGCCTGTCGTGACGTCAAGTTCTAAATGTGAAATACCAGAAGATGTATCTCCAACTGGTGAATTATCAACAATATCAAAATTGCCGAATAAATCAGTTGTTGGAAATGTGTCATCTGCTTGTACTTCGTAAACAACACTAGGATCACAAACTACAAATGCATAAATGTCACTTGCTGCGATCGGTTGTTGGTAGGTATTGGCCCAAGTGGGAGTACCGGTTGTGGGATTTGTATATCTACAGCCGTTAAATACGCCAAGAACAGGATCGTTTTCCCCAGCAGCTTTTCTACCGATTGTACCGTTAGTGAGAGGCTCTACGAGATCTCCTTGGTATAAACTTGTAGTATAGCCGCTAGCTATATCAAATCTGTCTTGGCCGCCTGTAAAATCACCGCCGCCGATCATTCTAATTGGACGCAAACCAAAAGGGGCATCTTTATTTGCCATGAGTTAAACTCCTTTTAATTTAGAGTTGATTAATTATTTATCAACTCTGGGTTGACCAAATGATACTTGTGTTCTTCTTTCCGGTTTGTCTTTAGGCATTAAAGGATTGTTGTCCTTCATCCAGTCATTATCAACAGCTTCCATTTGCTGGTTGGATCTATCGCTATAATATTGTTGTCGCTGTTTCCTTAATTCTTCTGGGAAACGAGCTAATAGCAATCCTCCAACTCCGATAATGCCCGCGTATCTGCCTTCAGCTACCGGTAAATCAGAATCTGGATACTCATCCGCTCTTACAAGTTCATAACCTTCTTGCATTCGGCGATGGACATTAGACTTATCTTCCTGTCCTAACATTTCCGCTCGAATCCAACGATGAACAAATCCGTCTGGAGCATCCGGGGCGTGCAATTTATTAGGTGGCCGCCATTGCACTGGGCGAGTTGAAGCTTCTCTTGTTTCTTTATTCCGTGAAGATCTATCAGCTGCTTCAGTAGCTGTGACCTCATCCGTAAATTCTTTTGTTTCAGTTTTTTTATTCATAATTATTATCCTCGTAGTTTTACTAATTCTTTTGCATATTCTTCTTTCGGTATACCAAGTCTTTTAGCAATATCTACCTGAGACTTAGTTAATCTAACAGATTTTGGTTTTTTTGCAACCGATCTTCCTGAATTAACCGGGGCTACAGGAGAAGAACCTCTCTTAATCTCTGTTTCTTCTCCTGTTACATCAGGTGTTTTCACCCCTGCTGTTCCTAACCACGGATTTATTCTTTTATTTAATTCTTCATAATATCCATCTGTAGAACCATCAAAACCTTCATCAATTAACTCTGTATGAATATCCATAGCTACAGCAGTTAATTTTCTGTCGTTTCCAAACCAAGTATTGGTTGCTGCCCAGCTTTCTGCTTTGGGATCAGGTTTGGGTTGCGGTTGCGGGGCAGCATTTTGTTGTGGAGTTTGAGCAAGAGGCTGTTCAGCTGGTCTAGCTGTTTGCCTATTTTTCATAACCCGTAATCTTTCTTTGTTAATTTCTACCTTAGCTAATGCTGAAGTAGCTTCAGCTATTTTTATAGGATCATTTAATTCAGTAGCATCCGTTAATGCTTTTCTTGCTTGGTCTTCTTCAGAAGCTACTCTTGATTCAAATTCATTAGTAAACCCTACATCAATTTTTTTGTTTTTACTTTCAAGGTCGGTAACTTTTTTATGAAGTACCTCTACATATTCTAAAGCTGCTGCTTCTCTTTCTTCTGCTTCTCTTCTTTTTCTTGTTAGAGCATTAATTCTGTCTTGAGTTTTATTTTTCTTTTGTTGTAACTCTTCTTCAGTAATTTCTTGTTCTACATTTTCCGAAGCTTCAGCAGTTTCTTCTACAACTGATTCGTTTTCTGGTGGAGCAGGTAATTCTACATCATTTGTTTCCTCTTCTTGAGGAGGTAATGCCACTTCCGTTTCTTCGTTTAAATTATTTTCTTCTTCCATTTTTTTCTCCTAAAAAGTTTTTACATCACTAGGCTCTAAGACAGTTGCGAGAATTTCATCATCATTTAAAATTCTAACTTCAAAATCTTCAAGCTTAACTCTTGTCCCGGCGTATCGAGCAATAAGCACCCAATCACCTTCTTTACAATAATTTCCGTTTGGAAATTTAGTTTTATCTTTATAACAATCAGGGCCAGTGCTTAAAACATAACAGACTGTTGTAGCAAGAGCTTCTTGCTCCCTTACTTTGTCAGGAATAAAGATACCTCCATCACTTTTTGCTTTTCCTTGATAAGGAACAACAATAAGTCTCCAGCCTGTTGGATTAGGTAATCTTTCTTTAAGACTTGCATTTAATTTTTCGGGATCTAAAAACCTATCTTCTTCTTTTACAAAAGCTGATTCGTAACCAATATCATCGGTTATAGGTTCTATTTTTTCATCTGCGTACTTATCAGGTACAAATAGTTTCTTTTTATTCATCTTCTCCATCCAATCTTTTTAACCACGATTGGACTTCGGATTCTATATATGCCAAGGATTGCAACTGTCCTACTACATTTTGATACATTGACCAATTTTCTATTCCACCAGTTTCAAGTTGAGCCGATAAGTCTTCTTTTCTATCTCGGACTAAAGTTAAAACGTGTTGAAGAGCTTCATAATCATACATCATGTTCTATAAGCAGTGATTTGTTTACAGTTGTCAACCATATTATTTTTATATGTAAACAAAATAAGAAAAAATGTCGCATTTTTTTAACAAAAAAACACTTGATTTATCTGTAAAAAGGGATAAATACAGTAGTTAAAGGAGTTAAAAAATGCTTGAAAAATACTTTGATACAGGAATAAAAATAGTAATTGTGTTTACATATATATTCTGTTTATCAGCAATTATTTAGATTTAGTAGCCTGGACAAAACCTGCTCGTGCATATTTATCCACTACTTTTTCTTTTTTTTCCGTTTTTTTCTTAGTTTTTGTCTTTTTTTTAGTTATTTCAGTCATATTATCTCCTTTTTACTAAAATTATCGTTTTTTCTTCTTCTTTTTCTTCTTTTTTTTCTTCTTTTTGGCATTACTTAAAGCAATAGCAACTGCTTGTTTGCTTTTATACCCTTCTCCACGCAGTTTTCTTATATTACTACTTATAACTTTAGAGCTTTTTCCTTTTTTTAAGGGCATTATTTCTTCTTTTTAGTTGTTTTTTTCTTAGTTTTTTTCTTTTTCTTTTTTTTCTTCCAACCAGACTTCATATCTGCATAAGCCTTTTTAGATATAGTTGTATTTTTTTTTGACCTACTTTTTCCAGCTCTTTTTCTTTTATTAATATTTTCTACTAAACTCATTTTTTTTTCCTAAATTAACACTTCCATCTTCTGCGAGCTTGTCTAATACGAGAATTTGGATTGTTTTTCGTTTTAGCACTGCTTCTTTTTAACTGACCTAATGATCTAGCGCAATAAGACTTTCTTCTTTTAGCTGCCTTACTGCCTTTTTTAACTTTTCCTGTAACTGCTGTTTTTAATTTAGATCCAGGATTTGCTTTTCGATAAGCCTTAACACCTTTGCGTGTCATCCCCGCGCCTTTTTTTGTAGGGCGATAATTTGCGCTTTTACCTTTAGTGGTTCTGCGTATAGGTTTGGCTCTTTTTTTAGCCATTTACCTAGCTAATGGATTGTCATTATTACCGACTTTATCAACCCTGTCCTCTGTTCTATCTAATCTTTGTTCTATATTGTCGACTTTTGTTGATAGTTCAGCAATACTTGTTTTTAATGGAGCAATATTAACTGTTTTAATTTTCTTTTTTTCAATATTGTCCAATCTTAAATTAAATTGGCCCCACGTGTAAAAACCTCCACCTATTGCGGTGATGACTCCTACTATGGTGATGTACTGTTGTAATTTAGGCAAGATGTTTTTCATTGTTTTCTCCATATATATTTCTTGACATTATTTTTTACCAATATACAAGCCGAACCAAGCAGCGCCTGCTCCTACAATAATAGATACAAAAGCTGACTGTGAATTAGTGGGATCGGGTAATGTCATAAACCAATCACAAGTTTTGTAAAACATAACACCGTACAAGGTTATTAATATACGAGGAAATATTCTCCATTTATCAAAACCTTCGGGATTGTTGTACCAAGACCGTCTTTCTACTTCTACTACTTTAATTTCTTCAGACATTTAAGACCTTACAGTTACTGGGTGTTCTACACCTCTGTATCTACCTAGTTGAGAACTTACTTCATGAACTGTTACTAAAGGATAATCAAAACCTCTATATTTTTTATCCAAACCTTTTTCTTTATGAAGTAAAGGAAACTGAAAAGTTTTTAAATTTGTTTTGTGTGTTCTTTCTATCATCTAAAAAACTCCATGTTTTGTGTTTGTATTATATTAGCTTGTTGATCTAAATTAGTTCCTACTAAATTATAATACCCGGAAATATTATCATCTAAAACAACATTTGCATATATAGTTCTTGGTTCATACCAATTTGAACCGTCAGGTATGTTCATATTTTGATAGGCATTAAATCCGGCTGAATAACCCATAAAAGCTAAAAGGTTAGCTTGTCCTTGAGCATTATATTCACCTGATTCGTTTTGACTTCTTTGGTTTTCTTCTTGTTGAGATTGTATATTCTGAGCTACAATTTGGTCTGCTACTTGGTCTGCTTCCGATGCAGTCATTACCGAAGATGTAACACTTTCTATTTGATTCTCCATAGTTGTTACTTGGACTTCGGCCATAACAACAGAAGGAGTATTGTCTACTCCAGGCATAGGCATAATTGTAATAGATTGTAAAACTGTATTAGTTTGAACTTGGTTGGCTGCTACCTGATTTGATGTGGTAGGTGAATTTACATTTGTAGCTGTATTACCAGAAACATTTACGGAATTATTAGAATTATTATTGTTGTTATTTGTTATATTGTTTGATGAACTATAACTTCCTCTTACTACGGTAGAGACTAAATTAGAAACAAGGTTTCTTGTGCTAACTATATTTCTTCTAGTAGCTCCTTTTTCTTCTTGTTCTTCTTCTACTTCTTCAGGAGTTATTTCATTAATAGCTTCGTCTAATGCCTCTTCCTCTTCCTCTATTGCTTCTTCTTCATTAAAAAATTCTTCTACAACTTCAACAAACTCTTCTTCAGAAATCTCTTCTTCCATAAAGACAAGAAAGTCTTCTTCCATTCTTTCTTGTACTTCTTCAAAATGTTGGATAAATTCTTCTTCTTCAATTTCGACTATTTCTAAAAAGTCGATTTCTTCCAAATCAGGCAATGGATCAAGGAACTCAATATCGTACTCGCTATCAAGATGTATAAATAATGTATCATCTTCTAAGTTTACATCTATGAACGAATCAAAGTCAATATCATCAGTAATAAAAATATCACCGTCATTATAATCAAAAGAACCCCCATCCCCAACAACTCCAAGAACAATCGTAGAGGTGTCTGTAAATTCATCCTCTCCCATATTGTATCCATAAAACATTTCATCTTCGTCATAACCAAATATTATATCCTCATCTATTCCGTATAGAAAGTCATCACTTTCAAAACTATTTGTTAAATCATACACATCACATAATTCACTAAAATCTGCATCTATTAAACATTCAGAAGAAAGGTTGCTAAAAGACTCATCAATAGCTGTGCTTACACTAAAATCATCTGTTTCAATAAAGGTTGTACTTCCAGTGTCTTCATATCTCAAATATGTTACAGCTTCATTATTACCTTGTAATCCTATTGTTATGTCGTGATTTTGTATGCGTAACTCATCATATCTAAAAGCAATTTCATTAGTCGTTTCATATAGTATAGCTTGGAAGGTACTCTTTAACCCATTACTGTATTCAGAAACATTGTCCCACATAATAACAAAATATTGATCTGTGTCTGCTGTTTGTCCAAAGGTCTGTATGTAGGGAGATTGGTTGCCACTAGATCTTCTAATAAAATCAGACCATGCAGGAAAAACAGAGTAATTAAATGAACTAGCTGGTAGCGTTTCTGATCTGTAATTCCTACTTCTAGGTACAGAGAAGTTATCTTGGAAAGTAAAGAATCCGTTCATAGATATATTTACTTGATCAAAAGTCTGATCATAGAAGGTAAAATCGAAACCGATATTTTTGAGACCTGACATCGAATCATCGCCAAGACTTAATCCAGTGCCGGTTCCAGTTATATCAATGATAGGATCAGTACCAATGTTAAATACAGGATCAGTTGCCCATGCAGATGTCGTTAAAAATAATAGTGTGATTAGCCTGAACATATCTTGTGCTTAGGATACTTCTTACAGAAGTCACCTTTTCTATATGCTTTTATTTCATAACCAGTAAGTTCTTTTTTTACTTCGTTCCAGTCTGGTCTGTCTTCTGGATTTTGTTCCCATGCAACTTTTGCCTCTTCGCCTATCTTACCTTTATACGGGCAGGGACTGCCGGCTTGCATCATCGATCTCCAGACACGAGCATCCTCACAAAGTAAAGCAACGGCTGCGACTTTCATTCCCATGTCATAGAGACCTTTACTGAGTTTCAAGCGTTCGCAGTTTTCGTCTCGTACACTTCTTCCAGTAGATACACCAAAGAACTGAGTTTGGACTGCCGATGAAGCCCCCGAAGTGCATAGGTCTTGGGAATAGGACATGATGGATGGAGCCACTGCGGAGGGGGGAGGCGATTTAACTCTTTGTGTTACTTTTTGTGAGCTTTGACTTGTAGAATTATTAGTGTTTACATTTTGTGAAGTGTTGTTGTTAGTGTTCACATTTTGGTTGCTCGTTGTAACATCAGAAGTTGATGAACTAACATTGTTATTGTTGTTAGTATTTGTGTTAGAACTTGTTGAATTGTTGGTATTCAAGTTGGTATTTTCTGATGTAGAGTTGTTAGTTATTAGTGAAGTGTTGTTAACATTTTGTGTCTGATTGATTGTGCTTGTTACCGTTGATGTGTTCACATTGGTATTGTTCGATGTAGAATTATTAGTCTGAGAAATTGTTGTGTTGTTGGTATTAAAATTGGTATTGGTGTTATTGCTAGTGCTTTGATTTACATTGGTATTATTATTGGTGTTGGTATTATTGCTAGTAACAGTAGAAGTCGTCGTAGTCGTATTTGTTATGTTTGAATCTTCAGCAAAAGTAATACTAGCCACAACAGCTATAGAAACAAATGCTATAGAAATTTCTTTAAAAAAGCTACGAAAACTCATTTATTAACATCTCAGTCTCTCTCCTATTTTTTGTTATCACGTTCCCGTTGAGCAGCGATTCGTTCCCGTGCGATTTGAGTCCGCTCATCTATAGCTTTTTCTTGAACATCCACTCTGTCCAAAGCTACCTGAGCAGTTGCTTCATCTGATATAATATCGTGTTGAAGCCTTTGTTGGAACTCCTCTGATTTGCGTTCCATATCTGATTCTTTTAGATTAATTTCTTGCTGTCGTAAAGCCACTAATGGATCAGGGCCTTCAAGCGGTTCAATTGTTTGAGTAAATAGTTCTGATAAACCAGCAATTTCTTGAGCCGTTTGTTCTTCAATTTGCAGTTTTAATTGTTCTTGAACCTCAGGAGGTATTTGACCTCCGTACTGAGCTTTTAACTGCTCAATTTCAGGTTGCATTTTAGCAAGAACCATATCTTTTGCTTTAAAAGAAATATGTTCATAAATGTGCGCTTGAATATTAGCCACAAGATTTAAGTCAGCATTTAGAGCTGGAGTTCCCATTAATGCTAAATGTGTTTTAATATGAGCATCGTGGTCTTGTTGTGGAAAAGCCTTTAATGTTCCACCTTTCATAGCTATAGCATTTTCTTGACCAGGATCCATTGGTTGTGGTGGTTTTGGTCTAGGTAATACCTGATCAATGTTTTGAATACCTAAAGCAGAATACATTCTTCGATATGATTCGTATAAACCATTCGGGCCATGAATAGCAGGGTTAGATTGCACTAATTGTAACTGTGTTTGTGCCATAGCTATTCGTTGTGCCATAGAAAAAATATTAGGATCACTGATTGGAATAATATCTACTCTTTGGTCGAAATCAGTTTGTTTGATTTCTTGTTGTCCGTTTGCTGTGGCATAAGGGTAAACAGGAGGCAGATATTCATTAAATAATCTAGCAAGTATTTTAAATTCTATTTTTTGAGAATAATGTAACCTTTTATGAATAGCAGACATAACTCGTGTTCCTTTTTCAAGGTTGGCAATCGTTGTGCCAACAGGAGCATTCTTGTCTACTTCCTTGTATGGAAAATCTGCAATAGCGGCAAATCCTTTGCCGTTTTCTTCTAGTGTTTTTAATAATCCATAAAGAGTTTGTGAAGGTTCTTTAAATGGTAAAGGTATTAAAGAATTGCTTAAAATTCCACCAGGGGCATCTACATCTCTAAATTCACCTGGTTGCAACGGAACATCATCATCACGAATACGAATACCTCTAGCTTTAAAACCAGCTGGTAAGTTTGCTAATGTACCCGCATCAATAAGCTGTCTTAAAATAGAAGTTGCTGATTGTGACATACCGCCAATAATATGTGGAAGACCAAATCCATAAAAACCTAATCCCGGTAAAAATTTGTAATGAACAAAATACTGAATAGGATTTCTCATAGAATCATTTTCATTGTAGTTTCTACGAATAGATAAAACATTTCCGCTATACGCATCAATAGTTACAATATATGGAATTTTAATTCCTGTTTGTTCACCTTCTTCATCAACATCTTCAAAACCATCTAAATCAAGGAAAGTATGAATTTCATATAATTCAAAAACATCGTCTTCATAATTAATATCTTCAAGGCCGGAAAGTTTATCTATTTCTTCTGTAACTTCGCTTGCGCCAACAGTCCCTGGTTTTAAATCTATATCTTTATAAAAACCTGATAACTGAAGTTTGCGTAAATCATTGCCACCCATTGTAAATTGTTGAGCTATTCGACTTGCTGAGATAAGGTCGGTTGTATTGTAAGGGACAATTAATTTTTCTGCATGAACAAAACGAGCGCATGGTCTACCCATTGTCGGATCGTAATAAACTTTTTTAAATGCTGAACCACTAAGCGGAAGATAAAATAACATTTGATCTGTTTCAGGATCATATTCTTCCATTTCACAAGTTATCTGATAGTTCATAAACTCTTTTACTCTATCAGCTTGGGCTTCGGTTTCTGCGTTTTGTGCGCCTACAATCATTGTTCGCACTGGCCCTCCGGGTGGAAGTAATTCTTTATAAGCCATTGCTTGGAACTTCGTTGCACTTTCTGCTAACATAGGGTGAGTTACACCTGAAGCTCCTTCAAAAGGTTCAGACCTTTCTGTATTGTTAACACCTAATAATTCTAGTCCTCGTCTATAGGCTTGTTCCCATTCTTGACGAGAGCTTTTATCTTCTTCTATGTGAGCAAGTAAATTACTAGATAATGCTCCCAATGCGCTATCGTCCATATACTCAGCAAGGTTCGCATCAAAAGGAACATTTTGTTTTTCAAGGACACCTTCTTCTAAGGTAAATTCCATAGAGCCGTCTTCAAGCTCTATACCTTCTCCGTTTTGTATAATTTCTAAAACTTCAGGATTGACTGTTAATCCTTCTAAAGGATTTCCTTCTATAGCCAGCTCTTCTTCTTCTGGCCCTCCTTGTCCTAAAGGTAAATTATCATCAACCATTAATTAATATCCTTTTTTTCTATCAATAAATTTTTAGGTTTTAAAAACCCTTCGGTACTTAGAACAACTACAATAGCTGATAAAGCAGAAGCTCTATACTTTTCATGTTTATCACATTTTAGTGAGGTTTTGCAATCACATGGATTTTCAGGATTGTTAAAACAAATTATCCTTGCCACTGCTTCTTCTACAGAAATAGGATCTAAAGCTTTTACTTCGTTTTCAAATTCAAAAACTACTTCGTCATCTTCCTGTAATTCAAAGTCAGGTTCAAATTTAATTTTTTTAGACACAACCTAGAATACTCCAGAAAACTTACCACCTTTAGTAGCTGCGCCCATACCTCTCATAGTGCTTTCGCCTCCAGCACTCTTAGGTATAGCCACTTCAACTTCACCACCGCCAGCCATTCTTCTAGCTTTTTTCATTCTGTTTGTTCCTTCACCTTGATCTAACTCGTAACTTGCACGGTCGTAGGCAAATTCAGGATTAACAGCGGCAGAGTTTGCTAAGTAATCATCTTCAAGTCTTTGTCTTTCTTTATCAGAAACAAAATCAGCTGCTGAACCACCTTGAGCATAACCAGTAACCATAGGTTCACCAGTTTTGTCAGATAAGGCACGTGCTTTAGCGTATCCGTCTTCGTCATAAGAAAAATGTTTTTTTCCAACTCTTGGCATATTTTTTCTCCTTTAATAATACTTATACTGCTTAGGAGTGATTTCGTCATCTAAATAATCTTCAGGATGAGTTATAAATCCTCCTTCACGGAATCGGAGTATAGCCTGAGTTGTCGAATCTACCAAATCATCGTGATCTCCATTTGGAAAATTACCACATTCTTCAACTAATTCTTCAGCCCATTCTGTCTCCGGCCTCCATACTTTACCTGATTCAAAAAGCGGAGCGCACGCATTAGCCCGTGCAATTTTATCTTGTCCTCCTCTTCGACCACCAGGGGTAAAGTTAATAACAGGAATACCCATTGTTCTTAGTTCTTGTGTTAGAGGTAAACCTGAAGCTTTTGCTTCAATAAGAACCATATCAGGATCATATTCCAAATAATGTTCATAAGCTTTTTTCTTTAATGTCGGAAACTCCCACCGTCCTTTTTCACTGTTCAACAGACATATTGCCTGTGCATCGTCTTCACTCGGAGTAAAGACACCCCATGTCGTAATAGCACTATAATCAGCTCTTTCTGATTTTAAAAATGCTGTATCATAAGATTGAATAATGTAATCACAATAAGGAGGCTCTTCTCCTTCCCATACTTGCCACCATTCTTTTTTGAGAATAGCAGCTTCTGCGCTTGTCGGTTTTTGTAACCACTGTGCAGCCCACTTCGATATAGGTAAGGAAGATTTAACACCTTCTAATTCATCACGTGACCAAAATCCGGGCCATAATACTTTGTCATCTTCAAAGATAGCCGGAAACTCTATAACTTCCCATTGGTCTGCTCCTTTGCGTGACTGCATTTTTAATACTTGTGCTGTCAAATCTTTGGTTGACCAGCGTGTCATAACAATAACAATAGAGCCACCTGGTTGTAATCTTTGTCGTGGGCCAGAGGTATACCATTCGTAACACGCATCAAAAGAAGTATCGCTTAAAGCATCTTGCTCAGAATGTGGATCATCAATAACAAGTAAGTCTGCGCCCCGTCCTGTAATAGCAGCTCCAACACCCGCTGCAAAATATTCTCCACCTTCTACTGTATTCCAACGACCAGCAGCTTGACTTTCGGGAGATATTTTTACTTCAGGGAAAACTTCACGAAATTGTGGACTATGCACGAGAGCTTTACATTTACGGCCAAAGCCTGTGGCAAGTTCTGTTGTATGTGTCGCCTGAATGATTTTTAATTTAGGATTGCGTCCCATCATCCATGCCGGAAAAAACACACTAGCAAATTCGGACTTTGTGTGTCGGGGTGGCATATTTACAATTAACCTTTTTGATTCGCCTGTCGCAACTCTTTCTAGTTGCTTGGCAAAAATTTTATGATGTTGTCCCTCAATAAAGTCGGGCCACATATGTTTAACAAAAGGAATAAAGGTACTTTGTGATGTCTTTTGATAATCGAGAGTATTTAATCTTTGTTGAAGTTGTAATGCTTCTCGGGCTTGTTCGTCTGTTAAGCCGTCTAAAAGTTTTTTTACATTTTTCATTTTACTTTACGTATCTAGCGACAGCCCGGTTTCCAAACCAAAATGCTAGAATAGCGGAAAAGACACCTGCTGTGTTATCGTCCCAGCAAGCTAGTATAGCTTCCGATACATCTACGCCCTCTCTAATAGAAACAACTACAGCCATAGTTTTTATAAATGCAAAAAGCAGAAAAAAGAAATAAGTAATGACAGGACGAACGGACGCCTGTAAAGCCGAAATAAACGGAGACTGATTATTTTTTGCTAACTCACTTGCATGGTTATAGATAGTGCGGCTCTCTTCTATTTGAGCCTGAGCATCTAACTCTTCAAGTTTATATTTGCTCAGTTCTTGAGCATATTTTGCACGAGCCTCTAAAAGCAACAACTCTTGCTTTTGGTCGTTTTTCTTCTGTAGGAAAGAAAATACAGAGGGCAAGAATGAAGTGCCAAAGCCCAATAAACTGCCTAGGATTGAGATCATTTTACCCTCTCTACTTTATTCAGATCGTTCGTTAAGAAATATGGCAATTCCCCCCGCAACAATTGTCAGCAGTCCGAGGAAGCCCCTGCCTGTCGACACAATTGCAAGTCCCAGTAACACTACACCGACACCTGCCCAGGTGCTTGGTTCGGTTACTCTTGAGGGAAGAGTCACGATCAGGTCTTTTATCTTGTTTAACCATTCCATGATTTTCTCCTTATTGCTTGTCAGCATCTGTGGTTTTTATACTAATGTCAACCTCTTGTGATTCTGGAATATTTGCAGAAACAGTTATGCTAGACGCAGAACAATTAGCGAGAAAAACCATCATTGGTATTATTAAAATAATTTTTTTCATAATAATCTCCTATACCGAATATGTACTAGCATTTTGTTAAAATCGCAAGATAATTTACACTGTCATAAAAATGCCTCATAAAGGTATTAGATTGAAAATATGGAACATTATAATTTTTACATAAAGATTATTTACGAAATCATAGGGGTATCTGCCTATATATTCGGAACAATTTTTTTGTATGCTAGTTTACATTTCTTTATGCAAGGAAGTTATGTGGACTTTGCTATGTTCCTTCCTTTTAATCTTTTATTTTTATATTGGATGTATTTTCGTCTGCATAAAAAAAAGGGGTAATTTCTTACCCCTCTCTACTAGACAGGAAACTCTTAACCTAAATTTGGTCGTGTACTATTTAAAGCATTAAAGAATGCAAATCTATTTTCTTTTGTTGTTGGATTAGGTGTGTAATTTATTTTTAAATTAGCATTAGCATTAGCATTAGGGTTAGCGCTGTTCTTTTTTAAAAGAGCATTAGTAGTATTAGAGCTTTTATTTAAATTACCAATACCACTAGCTAAAGCTGTTATGGGATTAACACTGTTGTTAGAAAATCTTGGATCATTCGTATTAACAGCATTTGTTTGGGGGGAGCCGGGGACACTGTGCGTTGTAAGGGAGGGTGTTAATGATTGTATCCCCATAGTAGAAGGGTTGTTGACCGCTCCCCCCATGTTGTATTGTTGTCTATATTTCATCGTATCATATTCTTTAAATCTCTCGATAGGAAATTCTTCGTGATAATTTTTTCTTTCCACATTCCATGGCATTATTTTAGAAACAGCTGGACTATCCGGATATACTCTTTCTGGTCTATCCATATAAAGATTGAAAGAATCTATTGGAGAACCTCCTCCAGCAAACTCTAAAAACATATCTGCAAATTTAAAAGGAGTTAATCCTACTTCCCCAGCAAAATTTCCTATATTACTTATAAAGTTTTTTGCTGCTTGTGAACCACCTTTGTACTGAACTTCCTTGTAATCAGGAAGTAGTTTGGTAAATAAATTTCTCAACCTACTTAACTTTATGTCATCATATTCGCCTGTTTCATAATCAGGTAAATTAAAGTAAGGCGCTCTTTCTGCTATGCGAGGTTCATAGACTTCGCCACCTTCTTCGTATTTATTAAAATAAATATCAGGAACTCTTCGTCTTACTTGACCACCATGAGCAAGTTGCTCGGTAGGGCCATCGTACATCTCAGGTTTAAGCATTCGGTTTCTATCTCTATAAGGTTTATTTTGTTTATCTATTCTTGCTTTTTCTTCATCGGTTAATGAGTCATACCAATTAGAACCATAATCTTCATCAGGATCAGGTTCTTCAAAAGGAGAAATAGGTGGGTAAGGCATAGGTCTAGGTGAACCACGAAGCCGTTCTTTAGATTCTGCACGCCTTAATCCGGAAAAACCAGGTTCTTCTAAAGTTTCTCTGAACTTTAATAAAACATCAGCATCGCTCATGTTTCCTTCTGAATCAAATTTTTCTCTCAGCCTTTCTATCATTTTTCTTTTTTGAAAATCTTTTTCATTTTCATCAATGATAGTTTCGGAAATGTCTATATTTTCGTACATAACGAATCTATACCACTTTTTTCTTGCAACTCCAATTATATTTTGATTGATAACTATTTGACAGAAATCAACCTCTCTAGAGGTTTTCTAAAGAAGGGGGCGCTATATCTTCCCTCCCCTCTCCCCAACATTCCCGAATAAAAACGGAGTCCGATTCAAAAAGATACTACCCAAAAAAAATGGCGTCCCGAAGAACGCCACTGATTCGGTATGTGATTCGGTTACTTATCGAACATGAATACCATGCTGTTATGATTCGAGTCTTTGTTATTCTTAAGCTTGTAAGGAATAAAATTGCCAATCTTGTTATTGTCAACCGCAACCATTGTAACAAACTTGTTGCCAATATCAATCGTTGAACCTCTCTCAGTCTTACTCACTTTCATAGTGTTCTTTGGTAAGTTATGCTTACGCTTAAACTCTTTGTCGACTCGCATACCTTTTTGTCTTTTCAATCCTGTAAGCTGTAAGACAATTTGTGAGTCTCCATAACTAACGGTGAATACTTGTCCGTCAGTAAAGCCATGATTTTCAACATCGGTATCGCCTTGTATCCAAATTCTTGCGTTACCTTTGTTCTCAGTTATTAAGGTTATCTTTTCTTTTAATCTCATTTTAATCTCCGTTGTTAATGACCTATTATAACAAAATAAAAATGATAATTGCAACTATTTACTTAACTTAATTTAAATGACCTAGATCATGACTAGCAACCACATGGCCCAAGTTTTGTTTATTATATATATTATCTATTCCTGGTTAATACATGGCCAGGTCTATGATGCGTATCCCGACTCCCGACCTGGATTCCCGACACAAAAAAAGGCGAAGTTATTAGCCTCGCCTTTTCCCCGGAGTTAACCTTGTTTATTTGATATGCACGATCTCTATATGGTCATTAAGAAAATCTTGTGACTCTTTATTCTTGCGATCGATAATGTCCTGGAGTGGTTCGTCCTTAAACTTTTGGCCTTTCCATAACATAGCGTGTTCTTTCGCTAGTCGCCTGGTGGCTACCTCATTTGCATATTCTAGCATGAGACTATCAACCCCCCGGCGTTGGTCAATGAAATTATATAGACTTTCATTGTTCATTTTATCGATATGTTTTTTGGCCTCTTCTAAAGTTATTGATGGTTGACTCATAATGATGCCCCCTCAAAACTTGGATCGAAATAACCGCAATCATTAAAGAAAGATTTTAATTCTATAATATCATCTTCCTGGGATACGTCCCTTGATGCTCCGTCATGCCAATCCAGGAACCAGTATTCAGTTCGTAATTGATAAAACCTAAATTCATCGCTAGGGCCACCCCACGATAATTGATAACGTAAGTATCCTTCTTCCTGGTCATCTCCGAATGTGAACGGCTCAACATAATCAACAGATAAGCCATATTCAAAAAAATCATCAGATGAAAAACCTTCCTGGGCAAACTCCTTTATATCTTGGAGTCTGTCGGCTAAGTATTCGTCGACTCTTTCTTCACAACTCAGATCGCGATTCGTTTTTTTCTTCGGGCCTTGAAAAGTTTCCTTTAAAAAACCCTTTGGAAATGGATTCAATGATGTTGTCATGATGCCACCTCTTCAATTTGACGACCATTAGATACCCAGGTCATCCATGCTGACGTAATGTCCATGGCTTCCCTCTTATCGATTCCAAATTCAGAAATAAGATAAGACGGAGCGCCAAACATATTGGTTTCCCCGGAACCTCTCAGTTCGTCTAGATAAGTAAAGTAAATTTTATTTAAGTTATTTGTCATTGTTTTTAACTCCCTTTAATAGTTAACAATATGTAAACCATAACACAACCTCAAGAGAATGTAAACCAACTTTCTTTCCTGGAGCAAAGGCCTTCTACCCGGTAACCTCGAGGCGCCTGGCCGGGTTCCAGGTAATGTAATAATTGGTGATCTGTTATATTACCCGGAGAACCACCTGGTCTTTTACATGAATCCCGACTCTTTTACGTATGTCCCGACACCCGGAGATTTCCTGGAGAAAAGGCACAAAAAAAGCCCCGACAGGTCAAGACGAGTCGGGGCCTCTTCTAGAAGTTCTTCTACTAATCAGAAAGTTTTATGTCTTTCGTTTCGTAATGGTCAGTCAAGGTAATTTCGTAATCCTCGTATTTCCAAGTTTTACTTATGCGTGTTTCATACTCTTCGGTTTCTTCTTTAAGTGTAGTGCGAAACACAAACACATCACCTAACTCTTTCTTATCAACATCGTATGGTATTTCCATGTAAAAGAGGCTTGTTCCTTCCGGTTCACTCTCCTGGATTTCTTTAATACTTCTGTTAATTCTATTTAAGTCAGTTTGAAATAAAGTTATTTTGTGTGTAGCTGATTTAGCCATGTTATGTTAACTCCCATTAACTAGACTACGAAGGTAGTCTTTCTGATTATGAATCTACCAAATGGTTTACATAATGTAAACAGAAACATTCCCTGGTTTTAAGCCGGTCTAGCTAGGACTTGGCCTTCCCCTGGCTAGGACTTTTAGAACTTAAACTTGAACTGATAGGTTTTAGTTTTGGTTTTATACGTGTCCCGACTAATGTGTGTCCCGACTACATATGCCCCGACTTGTATCTCAATTTTTTTTCGGGGGAGGGGAAGCCTCCCACCCCCCTGGTTTATTCCTAGAGTTTTATGTAATGGCCCTAGTTTTAGTAAACATTTGTAAACTTGTTTACACTCATTCAGTTTCGGTGGAAGTAGCTGTAATATCTATCGTATTCTCTTCAGCAATTGCGTGTAACTTTTCTAATTCTTTCATGACCTCTTCTCTTGTCATTTGGTCTATCTTTCCTGTCTTAATTTCTTTCTTATCAACTAACAATCCGGCTATCTGTAATCGTAATTTTTCTGCTCCGATTGAGGCATTGTATGATCCCTCCTGGTATGCCTTATCTCTAATTTTCATTAAATCATTTAAAGACCTTTCAGGTGTAATCCTAGCCCGTTGTCTTAAATCGTCTTGCATTTCTACTATCTTGTCGGCTACGTGTTTTCTTCTTATCAGTCTATATCCCTCTTGTCTTGCATGGTCGTAACCGGCTCGTCTTGCCGACTCCGTTTGAGAGAGATTATCTTTTACATAATGCTCTACAAATCTCATTTCCTTTTCTGTCAATTTGGCGTCCAAACTTGTCGGCTCATTTGCTACTGCCTTGACATTTGCTTTTCTCTTATTGCCTACCATGATTGTTCCTCTTCCTTTCACCTGGCTAGTTTACTCTATCGGTGGCGTTTACTCAATTATTAATTAAATAAATTATATATGGTGTGGGGGCTTTATGCCCCACCATACATATATATATATACATAAACCATAAACCTCTCTTAAAGTATTGAAAACATTGAATAAAGAAGTTTATGCCCCTTGCCGTAAACCATAAACAAAAAAACCTTTATAATGGCAGAATATAGCCAAAAGAGTTTTATATATGGCTATTTGTTTATGGCATAAACCCGTAAACCATAAACGAATAGTATATATTATTAAGTAAAAAAACTTGTAAACCATTATTTATTGTGTTAATAATAATACATTAACTATTAAGGGAGTTATTTTACAATGAGAATTAAATATAAAGAATCGGAGTTAAAATTACTACAATCTCAAGTTAGAGAGGCAGTAGAAATTGTAACAGGCGATACTAACAAATCAAAAGAAATTACAGAGGTTTTTAAAACTTTAATCACAGAGGGGGAGTGGAAAGATTATGGAGTCTAAAAAAGAAAATAAATGTAAATTATGTGAAGAAGAAATAGAGGGTTTAGGTAATAATCCGTATCCTCTACTCACGGACGAGGGATCACGGGTTTGTAATACTTGTGATAACTTTGTAACCACAGTCAGAATTTTTGACATACAACAAATGCCACAATGGATTCAGTATAATAAAATTGTGGAGTGGGTATTAAAAGAAATGCCTATTGAAGATTACCAAAGAATAGAAAAAGGGGATACACCTTGTAGTCTTAAGACTAGAGAGGGAAGAATATTAAGTAACCTTTATGTGTATTGTGATTTTCCACAAACTAAAAGAGAACAAGAAATCAAAAACGAAAGAGAGGCAAACAATGGCTAGTCGATATACAGAGAATGAGAAAGTTCCTGGTCATGTAAAGCTTCAAAGGAAGATTACTGATTTTATAAATTATAAAGACCAAGATAGAAACAACGAACATAAACTTGCCTATACAACATTTACTTACAGTCAGTTTCAAGTATTGTCGGCTATTGTTTCAGTATCCCAACAAACCGAGATAATTGAAAAAAACAAAATGCCCAATGTTGATAAAGTTTGGGACGAACTTGACGATAGTTTGCAATATAGAATTGATTCTATAAAAAATCACATAAACAGTTTGGTATCTCAAAACGAACCGGTAAAAAAGCGTGATTTAACTCAGGTCATAGCATTAACTTATAATCAGTCAGAACTATTAGGAGCTTTGTTAGGTTTTTTTGGTTATGACGATATACAAGAGAACTTTACGAAAGAGTATGTAGCCGACATAGAAGAATGGAATACTTTGAATCACAAAGTTAAAGCATTACCTTTTGCTTGGTTAATTACTCATAAGACACCAAGATTTGCAGAAAGATATACAGAGTTAAGGGAGCAAGAATAATGGCCGAAGAAAAAATTGAGTTTGTGGAATGGACTGAAGAAAGCTCCATGAATAATTACAAAAAAGAACTTAAAGAAGATTTGCAATACCATCAATCAGAAACGAAAAGAATTAAAAGAGAGTTAGAGGAGTTGGAGGAATAATTATGAACTTAGAAGATAAAGAATTAATAGTGAAGGCAATTAAATCTACTCATGGTGTATCAAAATGGGAAGAGGAAATGTGGTGGGAGAAAGATTGGCAAAATATTTCCATAGCTAAAAAATTAGTAGGTCTCCTAGTCGAAGAGATTAGACTAGAAAAAATTGAGAACTTAGAAAAAGAACTTACAGAGTTGAAAGGGGAAAACAAATGAGTAAAGAAAAAATTTTATTATCCTCCGACCAATATATTGAACTTACTTGTGATATAGCAGATTGGATTATGCAAGAAAGATATGGGGACGATTATGAAAAATATACCATAGAAGAAGATGAAGTAATTTCTTTTACCGAAAAAGGTCAAGATATTTTTAATAGCTTGGTGGAGGAAGTTGAAATCTTATTAGAAGATAGAGCAGATATTGTTAATGAAATGAATGAAAGGAAAGATAATGAGTAGAGAAGAAATTGTAAAAAACGATTCGTATAGTTACAAGATAGAACTAATACATGATGCTTATGCCGAGAATCCTAGAATTGAATGGACGAATGATACGACTATGGTGTGTTTTCATAGCCGTTATGATTTACCACATGAGGAGGATTTTACGGAGGAAGAATTAAAAGAATTTATCAGCACGGATAATGTTTTATGGAAACCTTTATACCTTCATGATCATGGAGGATTAAGCATGACTACTTCTCCTGGTTGCCAATGGGATAGTGGTTGTGTTGGGGTTATTTATATAACACATGACCAAATTCGAGAACAACAAAGTATCAAAGGAGAGTTATCAGAGAAAGATTTAGCCCTCGCTGAATTAGGATTATCTTGTGATATAGAAAGATACAATGCCTTTCTAACGGGAGATACTTGGGGTATTCAGATTTCACAAAAAGTAAACAAATGTAATTTACCTTATTATCAGAGTGTAGCCGATAACCTCGCAGAAGAAGATTGGGAGTGGATTGATTCGTGTTTTGGTTTATATGGCGATGACGGGCTAATGGAATTTAATAGTGCAATAGAACAATGGGGGAGTAAATGAATAGATTTACAACATATAACAGCTATGAAAAAAAGTTGGATAATATCTTCAAACAATTCATAAAAGATTTTTATGACAATAACATTTATAACCTGGTCATTAAAGAAAATTTGACGCTTGGCGAGTTAGTAGATTTTCATGATAATTTTTCTGTGAGTGAAGATGCCCGACAAGTTTTAAGTAAAATGTTAGAGTTAGATTGCGAAATTCATAAATACATAAGGAGAGCAAAATGAGTGGTTGGAGTGATAGTGGCGTTTGTCCTAATTGTGATAGCGAAAGATATATAATGAGTGGAGAAAATAGACCATTTGATATGGT